>Ga0265338_10000773_pt1 | contig 54534 bp, 45 predicted proteins | sample 42126metaG_FD_193579 | JGI IMG/M metagenome (GOLD analysis project Ga0265338, IMG submission 193579) | Rhizosphere microbial communities from Carex aquatilis grown in University of Washington, Seatle, WA, United States - 4-21-26 metaG | ecosystem: Host-associated > Plants > Roots > Rhizosphere... | reverse complement strand
ATTTCAGGGAAATCTATAATCCCTATTCCGGTAAACCAGACGGAGGGTACCAAGCATGGGGGGAAGAGCACCCCAATTTTCACTGGGAGTCATGTCGATTACAAACATGGTCGGCAACGGCGTATATTTCGATGGTACTCAACGGTTTGTTCGGAATGAGGCTTGAGGCAGAATCATTGTCATTCGATCCTTTTTTACCGAGGGAAATCGGGTCAATCAAAATAAAGAACCTCGCGTATCGCGATTCGAAATTGAGCATATCGGTGGAAGGAAACGGCCATACAATCAAATCGTTCACTCTTGATGGAAAGGAAGAAGCAACGCATTCAATACCATCTGCCACCAGGGGAGAGCATACGATCGTTATTGTTCTCGAATAGGTCGATCGATCGTGATGTATCGCGGCCTCCTATTTTGGATAACGGGATCCTCAAGACACTTTGGAATGTTAACCTTCTCCCGAGGCTTTTTCCATAGGCATACTCCGTCAATGCCGGCGGGAGAATCGTCGGCATCCACGTCTGTTATTCAGCACACTTCCTGCGGTCTTCCCTGCAACCTTGACGCTATTCCCAGGTGTAAATGACGTTGATATTCGTTCTCGCAGGAAAAAAAGATTGAGATTATTATTATTTTTTCGCACCTTCTTGCTGTGTAATTGCCAGAAATCGCCGGGGGTTTTGCCAAATTCATCAATGTACTAGGAATCTGTGACCCCCAGTCTTGCACTTTTCATACAACTTCCCTTCTTCCACGGCCATCACAAAGGAGTGCCCAATGAACATTGCCATCCCGAAAATTAATGCCTTCGGCCTTAGATTTCTTTTCATCATCTTTCTTTTGGGCGCCGCCGTCCCGGTCCATTCACAAAATGCGCTCCCGAAGAGCGGATGGTCGCATGTGAAGTATGCGATCTATTTCACATACACGGACATCGAGCACCTCCTCGTGGACTCAGCGCAGTTTGCCAAGACGGTCGATTATTTCGCTCCCGTCAAGCCGTACAAAGTATATCTGGAAGGCAACAGCGATGCGGATATCGACGTTGCGCTCATGAAAAGGATTGCGGACCGGTTTCGTGCCATGGGAATTAAAGTCTCGGGTTCCATGGTTGCCGTCGGCCGGCGCGGTCCGTCAGTGTACAACAATGCAGATGACATGGCCACTCTCGAAAAACGAATGCGCTCCCTCGCGCAGGTTTTTGACAACATCATTCTCGACGATTGGCTCTTCACAACTGCGACCGACGAAAAGAGCGTCAAAGAACGGGGCGCTCAAACATGGGCGGATTACCGCACGAAGTTGGTTCTGGAGCAGTCAAAGAAACATATCATCGACGCCGCGAAACAGGTTAATCCGAACGCGAAAGTCATCATCAAATATCCCAACTGGTACGAGGGGCACCGCGAGAATGGCTACGATGTTTACCGCGAGTCCATGCAGTTCGACAACATGGCTGTCGGCATCGAAACGCGCAATCGCATGACGCATGACCAGCACATTCCGATCTACAGCGGATATATTTTTCAAAAATGGTTCGGAAGCGTTGACCCGGCGAAGTGGGTCGGATCCTGGCTGGACAACTACGATATGAAGGGAGACGACAACGATTACGCTGCCCAGGTCTGGCAGGCTGTCCTCGCCGAAGCGCCGGAAGTCATTCTCTGGTGCGCGGGACAGCTCTATCCGGACATTCCGGCGAGCGACGTCTATCCTCATTTTCTTGAACTGCTGCCGGAGTTCGACAAAGCAGCCGGGTTGTTGAACGGCCCATCGCGCGGAGTTCCTATCTATCTTCCCTATGGTTCGACGGGAGAATACAATATTTTCGGCTACCTGGGTATGGCAGGCATTCCTTTGACGCCGGTCGCTCAATTCCCGACAGAAAGTCAAAACGCGATCTTCACACTTCATTCTCTTCAGGATCCAAAACTTGCTGAGGAGATGATGGACCGGCTGCGCGACGGACATGACGTTTTCATGACGTGGGGACTCTGGCGTAAACTGCAGAATACCGAATTCAAAAATACTTTGAGTCTTGTGGATGCCGAGGGAAGCGTCTCCTCCTCTGAATTTCGGGTACGGCTCGGCTGGAACGAACAGCTCGTCAAGGCAGACAAGCCGTTCACATTTCAGCGGATCGAAACAACGACATGGCCGTACGTGCGCGACATCGCTGTGGAACAAGACGACTATGACTACGGAGTCCTGCTGAGCGCGCAGTATCTCAAAGGAACGGTCTTTGTCTTAAACATGCCTGAGAACAGCTACGACCTGTTGAGATTGCCCGTGCAGGCGTTGAATGCACTCCGTCACCCATTTGTCAAAGATCTGCAAGTGCAGCTGGACGGTCCGGGAGGTGTTGCAATGTACATCTTTGGCGATAAACAGTACGTCCTCTATAACATGAGCGATGAAGCGGCCCCGTTGTCTCTTCGATTCGAGAAAAAAATCCAAGCGTCCGGATGGAGCGAGTTGCTGCACGGCAAGCAGCTCACCTTCAGCGAAGATACTTCCTTTGTTCGATTCGACGGCCCCGTCATCGGAAGTGTAGCACTGACGCTGCAGCCGTTCGAGATGGCGATCGTGCAGGCGCCGTAAATTTCTGGATAACGGAGAAAATGGATATGGCAAAAGTTTCCTGGGGAGTGTTGAGTACTGCGAAGATCGGCCTTGAGAAAGTGATTCCGGCGATGCAGCAAGGGATGCACACGAAGATCGATGCCATTGCATCGCGAAGCGTGGAGGCAGCCCGTCACGCCGCAGCGGCGCTGGGCATTCCTAAATCGTACGGCTCATACGAAGAACTGCTCGCAGACAAGTCTATCGAGGCCGTGTACATTCCGCTCCCCAACCATCTCCATGTCGAATGGGTGGTCAAAACGCTGGAAGCAGGGAAACACGTTCTGTGTGAAAAACCGATAGCGATGAGTTCGAAGGAGGCCGGATACCTGCTCGATCAGTCAAAACGATTTCCGCGATTACGGCTGATGGAGGCGTTCATGTACCGGCATCATCCTCAGATGCTGAAGGCCAGAGAGCTGATTTCGCTTCAAACGATCGGCAGACTGAGGCACGTTCAGACCATGTTTTCCTACTACAACGATGATCCAAACGATATTCGGAATAAACCTGACATCGGCGGCGGCGGGCTTCTGGACATCGGATGCTACTGCATTTCCCTGTCGCGGTTTCTCTTCAACGGCGAACCCAAGCGCGTCTGCGGCGTCGTTGAGTTCGACCCGCAATTAAAAGTTGACCGCCTCGCATCGGCTATACTGGAGTTCGAAGAAGGAACCTCAACCTTTACTTGTTCGACTCAGCTTGCCGACCATCAATATGCAAAAATATTCGGCAATCGCGGAAGGATCGAGATCGAAAGGCCGTTCACACCGAGCCCTGAACATTCGTCAAGGTTCGCTCAATTTCTCGGTACGGACAAACAGGAATTTGTATTTGATGCGTGCAATCAATATACGCTTCAGGGAGATCAGTTTTCCCTGGCGATACGAAACGGTACTCCAGCGCCAACGCCGATCGCGGATGCGGTATCGAATATGAAGGTGATCGATAGGGTTTTCGAGAGTTCAACGAAAGGCATCTGGGTGTCTGTGTAGAAAGCCGCACTCGGTCTGAACTACCAGGCTCATTTCTACTCTATTTAGCGGAGAAACAATGGACAAAGAAATACTTCTCGTTCTATCGGCATCGGTCGTTTTTCTGACTTCGTACACCCGGCTCAATGGACAGCAGACAAAGCTCCACCGAGAGCAGTTTCATCCTCTTACCTTCGCGGAGGCGGACAAAAAAGCCGATTCGGTCCTCGCCTTGATGACCGCCGATGAGAAGATCGCTTATGTCGGCGGCGACCGTTCTTTTTTTATCAGACCTCTCCCGAGATTGAAGCTTCGTGAAGTGTACATGTCCGATGCGACTCAAGGCGTCCATATCAGGGATAAATTTGTCGGAAATGACCTCTCGAACTACGAGCTGGACAAATCAACGTCCTTCCCCTGTCCCATCTCGCTTGCTTCGACATGGGATCCGGAACTCTCGTTCCGGTATTCCGAAGCAATTGGTGAAGAATGCCGTGCCGGCGGAATCGGCATATTGCTCGGACCCGGCATGAACGCGTACCGGCAATCGCAGTGCGGAAGAAATTTTGAATACTTCGGAGAAGACCCTTTTCTCCGGTCGCGAATGATCGAAGAGTACGTGAAAGGAGTGCAGAGCACGGGCACGGTCGCAACGCTGAAACACTTCGCCGCAAATAACACCGATTACTACAGGAGAAGAAGTAATTCCGTCGTCGATGAACGGGCGCTGCATGAAATCTATCTCCCTCCATTCAAAGCCGGCGTTGACGCCGGCGCGAGAGCCGTCATGACATCTTACAATCAGTTGAACGGAGAATGGTGCGGGCAAAGCGAAACGGTCATCGATGAAATATTGAGGAAGCAGCTTGGCTTTCAATGGCTCGTCATGACCGATTGGTGGTCCGTATATGACGGTGAGAAGCTGGCGAAGTCCGGCCAGGACCTTGAAATGCCTCTCGCCGTCGCCCTCAAGGATGCTCACGCCCTGATCCGCGACGGCAAAGTAACAATGAGCGACATTGAAAGAATGGCGAAGAGCATTTTGCGGACATATTTCTCCATGAAATTTGACGAGATGAAAAGAGACACGTTGTATTACGATAACTTTGCTGATCACGAACATACGGCATTGCAGACCGCGCGCGAAGGAATCGTCCTTCTAAAAAATGACGGGAACATTCTTCCCATCGCCGCCAATACGAAATCGATCCTGTTAACGGGTGATTTCGTCGAGAAGTTGGCGGTCGGAGGAGGATCTGCTGAAGTGAAAGGATACAATAGCAAGCTCATGCTCGATGAATTTAAAAAAGAATTCGGCGGAAAGCTTGTCTACGTGAAAGATCCTTCCGCTGCGCAAATACAATCAGCTGACATTGTCGTATGCAATGTCGGAACGAAAGACAGCGAAGGCTGGGACAGACCGTTTGCTCTTCCCGAGGACCAGGAATTGAAAGTACGTCTCTGCGTTGAGAATAATCCAAACACAATTGTCATCGTTGCGTCGGGCAGCGGTATCAGGATGACGGATTGGAATGCCAAAGCAAGAGCCATCGTGTATGCATGGTATGGCGGGCAATCGGGGAACCAGGCATTGGCTGAAATCATCGCAGGAAAAACAAATCCATCGGGCAAACTCCCGATCACGATCGAAAAGGAGTTCAAGGACTCGCCGGGATACGGTTACATCCCTGCGGGCGAATCGTTGTACTCCGGCTGGAATGACGGGAAAGAAAAAGAGCATCCGATCTTTGACATTAATTACAAAGAAAGTATCTTCATCGGTTATCGGTGGTACGAAAAGAAAAAGATCAAACCTCTCTATCCATTCGGATACGGTCTGTCGTATACTTCATTTGAATACAGCGACCTTTCTGTGTCGAAAGAAAAGTTTAGCGACAACGACACCGTGACCATCAGTTTCAAAGTAAAAAATACGGGCACAGTCAGAGGAACGGAAATTGCCCAGCTCTACGTTGAAGACGTGCACGCTTCTCTCCCCCGTCCGATAAAAGAATTAAAAGGATTTAAAAGGGCAGAGTTGGAGCCCGGCCAGACTGCAACAATTACAATGCAATTGACCAGGAAGGACTTTTCTTTTTGGAATCCGGCCGCCAAGGGATGGGACGCCGAAAAGGGAGAATTCATCATCCACGTCGGATCATCGTCAAGAGACATACCATTGCAGAAATCAATAGAACTATTGTGACTTTTTCGCCCTCCGCACAGCCGACAGGCAAAGAGAGAGAAACATGAAATTGGCACTTAAAGGAATGGCATATCTTTCGGCCGCAACGCTCTCCTTCGCCCAGATGCCCACGACGGTTTTTGTCGGAACGGTCTATAATATCTTCCACGAAGAGTTTACCACGGACGCGGAGTTCTTTCAGCAAGTCGACCGCGATATCTTGCTGATGAAGGAATCCAACATCACCCACGTCATGATTTTCCCGATGAGCCAGTGGGATCCGGATACAAAACAACTCGTGTGGAAACGGACCGATTATCTGGTGAAGAAGATCGAAAATGCAGGGATGAAATTTGTTCCTATCATGCTCAAGGAAGAACAATGCAGCTATTATTTTCCCATGTGGAAATTCAAAGAGATCCCGGGCTTGTGGGAAGAATATAACCGCGACAACGGCGGGAAGAACAACCGCGAAAACGTGGACTTCGCAGACCCGAGAGTGTATCCTCTTCTTGAAGAGTATTTCAAAGCAGTCGTTGATAGATACGGGAAGAGTCCGGCACTAAGCTTCTACAACATTTGGAATGAACCTCATTACAGTTCAACGTCCGGACAGGTGATGGAGCGGTACCGTACCTGGCTGCAAAAGAAATACGGAACACTTCCGGCGCTGCGCCGCGCATGGGGAAAAGAGTACTCGGATTGGGATCAGGTCTCCCCTTTCCTGAACGACAATTGGAATTCTTCCATGCCCCAGATCGATTGGACAAAGTTCAGGAATGAGTTGAACGGGGAGTTATTGCGCCAGCTTGTTCAGACTCTTCGAAAATACGATACCGTCCATCCCGTCAACGCCAACCCGGTCGGCACGCCCTGGGCGAATTTCAACAACTACGGATGGTATAATATTGATAATTTGCCGATTGCCGACAACGACGATCTCGACGGCATCTCATACTATCCCGACGGCTGGGAACGAGAACATGACCTTGAGCCGTGCCCCTTCTGGCTTCATAATCTTACCTTCAACACCATTCGCAGCGCTGCCGGAAACAAAAATTATATTCTCACGGAATTATATACGAATTCCCAAAATGGCCTGGCGTTGAACGGATATCTCAGCCGCGATTTCACCGAAGATTTAGCATGGACGGCACTCGCGAACGACTGCAAAGGAATAATTTACTGGAAATGGCTCCCATTTATGCGAGGACGCCAATCGCTTGGCAGAGGTTTGGCACAGGTGGACGGGGATCTCGCTCCGCGCGGAGAAGGAGTCAAAGATATCGGGGCTGTTCTCAATAAGTACGGCGCATTATTGTACCGGGCACATCTAAAAAAAGCTCAGGCCGCGGTTCTCGTCGACATGGTCGGGTTGCTCAAAACGCTTGAGCAAACTACCGAGCCATTGACAAACAAATTCATGTTTGAAAGTAACGCGGGGTTGTTTAAAGCATTGTACGAATCCAATACCACGGTCGATATGGTGAGAATGGACCGCGGCCTTGACCTGCAAACTCTGAAGCGATACAAGATTGTCTATCTTCCCTTTCAGATTGTCATGCGCCGCGAGGTCGCCGATCTGATCAAGGAGTACGTCCGACAAGGAGGATGGGTTGTTGCCGATGCTCGAACAGCCACACTTGATGAACTCGACTTCGCGTACCAGACCAGCCCCGGAGCCGGACTCGATGAACTCTTCGGCGCAGTCAGGCCCGATTGGGTCGGGCAAAAACAAGGCTTCCACATCCGGATGAACGAGAAAAGCGGGGAGCCCGCATTTGAGTTCGAGGGAAAGTATTTTCGCGAAAGGCTTCGACTGAACAAAAGCGCTGCTGTGTTGGGCTCCTTCACAGACAACGGCGACCCTGCAGTCATTGAAAATCGCTACGGCAGCGGAACGGCAATCTTGAGCGCGGTCCCTTTGGGCGCCAGCTATCATGGGAACCCAGGCAACGCCGTCGATAAGCTCATTGTGAATTTTGCAGAACAATCGGGCGTCGTTCCCGATGCTCAATTCAAGTCTCATGACAATTCGTTCCTGAATCTTAAAGTCCATACTGCGGACAGCTCTCTCATTGTTTACATAATCAATTCTGATAGCCGCCATGCCGCCGGCGCGCTGGAAATGAGTGTGAATGGAAAAAAAATAGAAAGCGTGAAAGACATCCTTTCGGAAAAAGAGATTCCATTCCGCCAAAAAGATGAGAGATTGACAATCCCCCTGGAACTTCATCAGAATCAAGTCATGGTACTGCTCATCCAGACTTCTATATAGAGAGGACTGGTCGTGGGCTGCTTTGATTCAGGGAACAGCAAGATGGTCCATCGATGCGTTCGCTCCGCTCACTTACTCAGGATGAACATGGTCTGTTCACCCTGAGAAAGTCCCGATGTTATTTATCTCGACGGGTTGAAGGATCGATCAGACAAAGTAGCCCGTGGCGAGAAGACTCCTGAAATTGATACTCAAAGTAAACTTGTCTATATTTGCAGGAATGTTTTTGAGTTCTCGCGGCATTTTGAAGACACCTGCGCCGCGAATGCCGCTATTCCGACTTTAGAAAAACAGAATACTCTAATCATCACATCATTTAGATAAGGAGACTCCATGCGATTGTTCCCCCCCGCGGTTCTCATTCTTTTCGGTCTTGTTCTTCATCCACAAGCTCACTCTGCAACACCTCCGGATTCCGCAGTTGGCCTTTTTGATGGACACGGCGACATAGGCCATGTCCTCCATAGCGGCTCAGCTCAGTATGACGCTGCAACGAAAAGCTACCGCATCAGCGGAAGCGGAGTAAATATGTGGTTCACCAGCGACGCATTTCAATTTGTGTGGAAAAAAATGTCGGGAGACGTTTCCCTCACCGCCGATATTACATGGATAGGTACAGGCGGCAATCCTCATCGGAAAGCATGCCTTCTTATAAGGCAAAGTCTTGAACCGAGTTCTCAGTACGCGGACGTAGCAGTGCACGGCGAGGGCCTAACGTCTCTTCAATACCGTGAAGCCGAAGGCGCGCCGACGCGGGAGATTCAGGCCAACGTCTCCGGACCGCAACGAGTACGAATTGAAAAAGAAGGAGAGTACGTGTTCATGTCCCTTGCCCATGGCGGAGATTCACTCCGTTCGGCCGGCGGCTCGTTCAAGTTCAAACTGAGCGACCCATTTTATATCGGACTTGGCGTCTGCGCTCACGACAGCGACGCAACGGAAACCGCCGTCTTCTCCAACGTTGAAATCACATCAGGAAAACAAAAGTCTATGGGAGAATCGATGCTCGAAAGCACCCTCGAAACAGTAACGATCGCCTCAACTGACCGGCACGTGGTGTACACAAGCCGGGATCATTTTGAGGCGCCGAATTGGTCGCGCGACGGAAAATATTTTATCTTCAACCAAAATGGCCGCCTCTACACGCTTCCTGTGGCCGGCGGAAATCCTCAGCCGCTCGAAACGGGATTTGCGAATCGCTGCAACAACGACCATGGCATCTCCCCCGATGGCACCCAGCTTGCCATCAGCGACCAATCGAAAGACGGCAAGTCGCTCATTTACGTGCTGCCGATCGCAGGAGGAACTCCTCGTCAAATCACCCCCGTCGGCCCCTCGTACTGGCATGGATGGTCGCCGGACGGAAAAACGCTAGCTTTCTGCGGCGAACGAAACGGCGAGTTTGACATTTACACCATCCCGGCGGCGGGCGGCGAAGAGAAACGGTTGACGAACACTCCGGGATTAGACGACGGACCCGACTATTCTCCCGACGGCCAGTACATCTATTTCAATTCGGAGCGGACGGGGATGATGCAGATCTGGCGAATGAAGGCCGACGGCACCGGTCAGGAGCAGGTCACGTCCGACAACTACAACAATTGGTTCGCACATCCATCACCCGACGGCAAGTGGATCGTCTTTGTTTCGTTCGAAAAAGATGTCAAAGGACATCCGCAAAATAAAGACGTAATGCTCCGCATGATGCCGGCCGCCGGGGGCGAGATTCAGGTCCTCGCGAAACTCTTCGGGGGACAAGGAACGATCAACGTTCCATCATGGTCGCCCGACAGCAAGACAGTTGCATTTGTGAGTTATCGATTGGTAAATCCGTAACCAGATACATCGTAAGGTAATTTTTTTGTTGTCATTTCCTGGCGAGGCATTTTAGAAATTGCATCAGTGACATTATTGGCAGGAGATACTCAAAGAACAGCGATAGTCTTTGCATTCGCAGAATTATGCGGTGGAATATTTTTTTTGTGATTAGCCGTAATTCGAGTATCCTTCTCTTGAGTTTTGAGATGTTTATGCCGATAATGATAAAGGAGTGGACTGCAAATCTGCGGTCCGCTCCTTCACTGATCTCCGAGCAGGGAGTGACAATACCTCTGCAGCATAGTTGTTCCGCTCCCTTCTCAATTCAACTTCCTCACTCGCGCTGCGGCAAGGGTGCACCCGCAAAAGATGATCTCGATTTTTGGAACGTCCGGCATTTTTAGGAAGAAATATTTCTCCGCAGCTTTTTTTGTCCTGCTTGGGCTCGGCGTTCCTTCACGCCTCTTTTCGCTCGATCCCCAAAAATCAATTGCTCAATACGGGCAGAGTATTTGGCTGCGTCAAAATGGGCTGCCGGCAAATGCCGTAAACGTTGTTCTTCAGACCCACGACGGTTACATTCTGTTCGGGACATCGGCGGGCCTCTACCGTTTCGACGGCGTGACCTTTACCAAAATCGCCCTCAAACAAGACAATGATCAATCCTTCGAATCGGTCACGGCATTGCTCGAGACAAAAGACAGCAGTCTTTGGATCGGCACACAATACCGCGGCCTGCGGCGCATTAAAGACGGAAAGATGTTCCATTACGGCATGAAGGAAGGATTTTTCGATACACAAGTTAAGCATTTGCTTGAAAGCCGTGACGGACACTTGTTGATAGCCACATCGATTGGACTCTATAGGTTCGATGGAGACAAATTCCTTCCGGTTCTGCTCAACCCTAATTTTATTACGGATATTGCGCAAGACGTGCAGGGGAGAATTTGGATCGGCTCATATCAGGGCGTCCGAGTCTTTGATGATGATCGGTTATCGCAGGTTATGAGTCTGACAACTGCGGATGGATTGCCAAACAACATCACGAGATCTGTGTATGCGGATCATATGGGCAATGTCTGGATTGGCACAGCCGATGGTCTGGCCCGGTGGAACAACGGCAAGATTACCGTGTACACTACCCTCAACGGGTTGTCAGACAATCACATTTTGACGGTCTATGGAGATCAAAACGAAAACATCTGGGTGGGAACAAACGAAGGCGGTCTTAACCGTTTTTCCAGCGGTCGATGGTCATCGTTTACAAAAAGCAATGGCCTCTCGAACAACCAGGTCCTCTCAATAGTGGAGGATTACGAAAAGAGCCTCTGGGTTGGTACATCGGACGGATTGAATCAATTCAAAGACGTTGCCCTCACAACGTTCACCACGTATGACGGACTGACCAGCGACTACATCTCAAATGTTATCGAAACGACCGACGGCGCGGTGGATTTCCTTAGCTCCGAAGCGGTAAACGTTACTGAAATAAAAGACGGCAAAATCTCAAAATTCGGCATTTGGGTGGGACCGGCGTACGCAGCGCGAGATGGCGGCCTGTGGATTGGTCAAAACGGAATGTTGTACAGGATAAAAAATGACAAGCTTACCCTCTTCGACACGACAGCGGGACTACCCGCCCGCTGGATTTCTGCAATTACCGAAGACGACAAGAGCTTAGTCATCGCCGAAGACCACGTCGGCATTCGCAGATTCATTAATGGACGGATGAAACCATTTCTGATGGCTGATGGGAGGCAATATCCTTGCACGGATTATGTCCTTTGTTTTTATCCGGAACGAAAAGGTGTGTTATGGGTCGGTATGTCAGATTCATTAGTAAAAATAGAGAACGGGAAGAGCACAAACTATACAATAGCGAATGGTCTTGCCGGAAATTGGGTCAGCTCAATCTACGGCGACCACGATGGAAATATATGGATCGGTTGTCCTCAAGGAGGTCTGACACGATATAGAGACGGAAAATTCACTGCGTTTACTACAAAAACGGGGATGATAGATGATGAGGTTTTTTGCATCTTGGGGGACGATCAAGGAGGATTGTGGCTAAGCGGCCCGAACGGTATCGAATACGTTCAACAGCAAGAGCTCAACGATTTCGCCGAGGGACGAATCGACAAAATACACTCAAAATTATTTACCACTGTCGATGGAATGAAGACAGACCAGTGCTTCGGCAACTGGCAGCCCGGCGGCTGGAAGACGCGTGACGGACGTCTTTGGTTCGCAACGAGTAAAGGGGCCGTCTTAATTAATCCCAAGACCTTCAAACAAAATCCGATAAAGCCTCCTGTACTGATCGAGCAGGTTCTCGTAGACCAACAAACAATTCCGACAGACCGAATTGGGAGATTATCTCCCGGCGCCGACAAGTTGGAATTCCATTATACTGCATTGAGCTTTCTCGTTCCCGGACGCGTTCATTTCAAGTATAAGCTCGAAGGATACGACAAGGAGTGGATCGACGCAGGAACGAGGCGGGTCGCCTACTATGCGAGCCTTCCACCCAATACTTACCGGTTCCGGGTGATGGCATGCAACAATGATGGCGTGTGGAACGAAACGGGGGCCAGCTTTGCTTTTGAATTGCAGCCTCACTTTTATGAAACGTATTGGTTCGATGGATTCGTGTTGATTTCACTCGGGGCAGCTGTCATGGGAGGATATCAGGTGCGATTAATGCAACTCCTCAAAAGAAAGAGAGAATTGGAAAAGCGCGTGCAAGAAGCAACGGCCAATATTAAAATATTGGGAGGCCTTATTCCGATTTGCTCCAACTGCAAAAAAATCCGGAACGACAAAGGATATTGGGATTTGTTGGAAGGATATATCCAGCAGCACTCGGAAGCGAAATTCTCGCACGGCATTTGTCCTGATTGTGCAAATTTGTTGTATCCCGACATATTTCCGCTAAAAGGACCATCATGAAGTGTGCTAAGCGCCTAATACAGACGGCGCTCCTCCTCGCATTTTCACTGGGCCTGCCGTCATCACTCTTCGCTCTCGACCCTCAGAAATCGATCGCTCAGTATGGACAGAATGTCTGGTTTCGGAAAAATGGCCTGCCGGCAAATGCCGTGAACGTCGCTCTTCAGACTCACGACGGTTACATTTGGCTTGGTACATCAGCAGGGCTGTTCCGATTTGATGGCGTGAACTTCACAAAGGTGAACCTCGACGCCGAAGAGGGAAGAACGAATGAAACGATCGTGTCGCTGCTTGAATCAAAAGACAGCAGCCTCTGGATTGGCACTGGCTACAACGGCCTGCGGCGCATGAAGAATGGGAAGATATTTCGGTACGGCTCGAAGGAGGGTTTTCAAGATACACAAGTATTAAGTCTGTTCGAAAGCCGGTCGGGGAACCTCTGGATAGGCACATCGAACGGAGCGTACATTTTCAATGATGGACGATTTCTCCCGGTTCAGCTCAATACAAATTATATTCTGAGTATCGCGGAAGACCTGCAGGGAAGAATTTGGATCGGCTCGCATCGAGGCGTACGAATCGCAGAAGATAACCAGCAGCCGCTACTCAAAAACCTGACAAGCTCGGAAGGATTACCCAACGACATAGCGACATGTACGTATGTCGATCGTCATGCTGACGTCTGGGTTGGCACGGTCGACGGGTTAGCCCGTTGGAAAAATGGTATCATGAAAGTGTACACTACGCGCGATGGTTTATCGGATAATCACATTATGGCATTGTATGAAGACCGAGACGGGAACCTCTGGGTGGGAACAAGCAAAGGGGGACTTAACCGACTGACCAACGGAAAATGGACAAGCTTTACAAAAAATGACGGCTTGACGGATAGTCAAGTGCTTTCAATTTCGGAAGACGATGAAAAGAGCCTTTGGGTGTGCACTTCGGACGGACTCAACCAGTTCACAAATGTCAACATCACCACATACACGACGTATGAAGGACTGGCGAACGACTATGTCTCGAGCGTCATTGAAACGCCGGATCGAAGCCTCTATTTCCTCAGCGACCAGGGGTCGAATGCTACCCAGATAAAAGATGGCAAAATCTCAAAGTATGACCTTTTGGTCGGCCCAGCATTTGTTGCACATGACGGGAGTCTCTGGGTTAGCCAAACAGGCAGGCTGAACAACATCACCAATGGGCGGGTAATACGGTACGATACGACGGACGGGATCCCTGTAAATTGGATTTCTGCAATTACCGAAGATGACAGCAGCTTAATCATCCATATAGATCATACGGGAATTTTCAGATTCGTCCACGGAAAACTGAAACCGTACTTATTGGACGGGCAAGAGTATCCGTTCAAAGGATTTATCTCTTGCTTTTATCCCGAACGAAATGGGATTATGTGGATCGGGACTGGAGACTCGTTAGTCAAAATAGAGAATGGGAAAAGCACAAGCTATACAGTAGCTGATGGGTTGGCAGGCAATTGGACCAGTTCGATCTACGACGACCACGAGGGAAGCTTGTGGATCAGTTCTCCACAGGGGGGCTTAACTCGTTTTAGAGACGGAAAATTCACTCCTTTTGACACTAAGGTCGGTTTGTTTGCCGACGAAATCTATTGCGTGCTGGGAGACAATCAGGGAGGGATTTGGTTGAGCAGCCCGAGCGGCATCGGTTTCGTTCAGCGGCAAGAGCTTGACGAATTTGCTGACGGGAAAATTGAGAAAATACATTCTAAGGTGTACGTAACAGCAGACGGAATGAAAACGGATGAGTGCTTCGGGACCTGGCAGCCCGCGGGCTGGAAGACGCATGACGGACATCTTTGGTTTGCAACAAAGAGAGGGGTTGCCATGATCGACCCGAAGGCCTTCAAACAAAACCCAAAACAGCCGCCTGTTCTGATAGAACAGGTCGTTGTCGATCAAAAGACAATACCGACCGGCCAGTTCGCCAGTTTGTCTCCCGGTGCAGACAAGTTGGAAATCCATTATACGGCCTTGAGCTTTCTCGTTCCCGAACGAGTTCTTTTTAAGTACAGACTCGAGGGGTACGACAAAGATTGGATCGATGCCGGAACCCGCCGCGTAGCGTACTACACGGGACTCCCTCCCAAGAGCTACCGGTTTCGTGTGATGGCTTGCAACAATGACGGAGTGTGGAACGAAACGGGCGCCAGCTTTGCGTTTGAACTCCAACCGCATTTTTATCAAACGTATTGGTTTTTTGCATTCGTTCTGATGGCGCTTGGTGCGGTGGCGTTCGGTGTATACCAAATACGGCTAATGCAGCTCCTGAAACGCAAGAAGCAACTCGAAACACGCATTCAAGAAGCAATGGCCAACATCAAAGTGCTGGGCGGCTTGATTCCAATCTGTTCTAACTGCAAGAAAATTCGCAACGACAAAGGCTACTGGGACCTGTTGGAAGGGTACATTCAGCAGCACTCGGAAGCTAAATTCTCTCACGGTATTTGCCCGGATTGCGCCAAATTACTGTACCCCGGTGTGTTCCCGTTGAAAAAGCAGCAATGAGCCGGACGTTCTTCTGAGGATTTCAACGCCGTACTCCTTCCCCGTTTCAAATTCACTCTCGGTACCCCAAAGAGTGCTCATCTTTTTGCATCTGGCATGTTCGGTGCTTATATTGGCAAAAGCGGGGAAAGAGACGTGAACCGTCCGAATAATCACCAGAGCATATGCCGGGCCGCTCCTTCTCATCCCGCATCCGAACCGTCAGCTTCAGAGTTCCATACGCCGCAGAAAAATCTTTCATTATTTACCCGGGACACGCATGCTCACCGTTTCACATCTTACCAAATACTACGCGAACCTCAAAGCGGTCGACAACCTTTCTTTCGAGCTTCAGCCCGGAGAAATTGTCGGCTTGCTGGGACCCAACGGCGCGGGAAAAACAACGACACTCCGTTGCATCTGCGGCATTCTTCAGCCCGACGACGGAGCGGTCTCTGCCGGCGGTTTCGACTTGAGACGGAGCGAACGACAGGCAAAGCAATTGATGGCATTCGTTCCGGAGACGCCGGCTCCGTACGACCTCCTGACGGTGCGCGAACACATCAAGTTCATCGCGATGTGCTACAACACGCTCGACATCTACGAAGCCGCGGTCGACGATTTGCTCGCGCGGTTTGAACTCAAAGACAAGGAAAATGAGTTCTCCGTTACACTTTCAAAAGGGATGAAACAAAAACTGATGATCGCATGTGCGTTCGTGCACCGGGCAACAATATTCCTGTTCGATGAACCGATGGTCGGACTCGATCCCAAAAGTCAATTCACGCTCAAGGCGGAACTCCACCGCCTTCGCGCAGAAGGCGCATCGCTCCTCATCAGCACGCACCAGCTCGACACAGCCGAGAAACTGTGCGACCGGGTGATTATCATGCAGCAAGGGAAAAAGATCTCAGAGGGAACTCTCGGCGAATTGCAGCAGCAGGCGACGATGAAAGGAAATTCGCTGGAAGAGGTATTTTTGCGAATGACGGAGAACCGACCGTGAACGCGCTCTGGTTCTTAGTGACTCGCCGGTTCTTGAACAGTTTTAAGCGCGCATTCAACAACCCGGCCCGTACCATAGGAACGCTGGCGGTCCTTGCGTTGATTGCGGTGACGTACGGCGGTCCCCTCTTTATGCAGTACCGGGAACAGCCTTCGCCGAGTATGCTCTCGCCGTTCTTGCCCCCTCTCGAGCTCATCGGTTCGATTCTCACGATGATGGTAGGCGCCTACCTCTTGTTCTCCTTCGCCCTCGCAGTCAACTCTATGCAGGCCTTTACAGAGCACGATGTGTTGAATCTTTTTCCAACCCCGCTTCCTCGAAAGCTCGTCTTTCAATTCCTCCTATTCACAAGAGGCCTACTCGCCAGCACGCTCTCCATCCTCATCCTTGCGTACTTTTTCTTTCGGACAAGCCGTTCGCTCATAAGCGTCATTCATCGGAGCGCGTCGCTGGGTTCGGCCATCTCCGGCTCGTTTACGTTCGCAGCACTTTTTATCACGGCAAACAGCGCTCTGTTGATCGGAGGAGTCTGCTGCGGCCTGGCTGTATTTCACAAATTGCTGCCAAAGAAACTTCTCTGGTCGCTTATCATTTTTGTGCCGGCCTCCTTTCTGGGAGGACTCTTGTACAGGACTCTTTCGAGCATGGACCAGGGAACAGAGGTTCTCGTGCAACTCCTGCGCCGAACCAACGAGCAGCCGTTTGCAATGCTGCTTCTTCCTTTTCGTGCGATCGCGGCTTCCGCACTTATCCCCTATGCCGGTTGGACAAACACGATTCCCTACGGCATTCTCATCTGGGGAGGGCTGTTGGTGTTGTGCCAGAGAATGCTCATGAGTTTTGCGCCGTCGCTGTACGACTACGCAAGCGATCTTGCACAGGCGAATGCGCGCCGGAGAGAACGACATAGGAATCAGACCTTTAGTGTTGAAGCATGGATGGGGCGAAAGGAGAAAAGAAAATCGGCCGATGGTAAGTACTCGAGGTGGATGAATGCGTGGGCGCCGACTGGCGCGACCGCTCTCTTTTGGAGAAATCTCGTCATGATGCGGCGGTCAAACATCATGCTTGCGATAAAAGCAAATATTCTTCTCTCGGCCTTGTTTTACGGCGGGATCGCAGCCCTTCGGGCATGGCAGCCGGGGATCGTGGAAGACGGACTCATTGTTTTGGGCGGAACCGCACAATTTTTTGTCGTTTTTCTTTTTGTCGCTGCAAGTGTCGGATGGCTCACGCAGACGCTGAAACGATTCGAGATCCAGAAGCCGCTCCCTGTTTCCCCCCGAAATGCGGTCTTCGCTGAATTACTCCCGATTGCTGCGATCGTCTCATGTTCGTCGCTTATCGGAATCATCCTCCTTATCGCCCTCTTCCCCCATCTCTTCGGAATCCTGCTCCTCGGCTACGTCGCGATTTCAACATCCTATATGCTGATGAGCTGCCTTCTCTTTATAGTGCTCTTATTCAACCCGGACCAGCATGATACCCTTCAGCGGATACTATTCGGATTCTCGACGGTGATCGTCATTGGCCTTGGCGCTTTGCCCTCCGCCCTGACGATAACGCTGGGATATCTTCTCCATTTGCATTTAGTTGTTCAAGGGACGATTCTTCTCATGATCAATGGGGTATGCATCTATCTGCTCATCGCGCTTGCCGCGAAGAGATATGAATCTTTCAACCCTGTGGATTAATGTCCTGCCTGAACAAAACAAGTTGGCTGTAACCTATCTTGCCAATTTTTTCATCGTCCCGAGGACCTGCCCGTAGTACCCTTCACCAAAAAGATTCATGTGATTGAAGAGATGGTACAGCTTGTACAACTCCATCCTCTCACGCCAGCCTCGATTCATCGGATATGCTTCGTCATATGACGAATAAAACGATTCTCCGAATCCTCCGAAGAGAAGCGTCATGGCAAGGTCGGCTTCACGATGCCCGTAATACACAGCGGGGTCGATGATCGCCGGCTTTCCCCCTTCTATGCAGAGAAAATTCCCGCCCCATAGGTCACCGTGCAGCAGCGCCGGCGGTTCTCCATCTTCGGGAATCAACTCATCCATTCCGCGGCCGAGTGCGTCAAACGCAGTGCACAATGCGGCGTCGGCATATCCATTCTTTTCTGCCAGAGTGAATTGATACTGAAGACGGCGGGTGAAATAAAATTCCTTCCATGAAATGGTTTGCGGCATATTTTGCTGGGGCGTCGAACCGATGTAGTTATTCTCAAAAAATCCGAAGGATGGCGACGTAGAACGATGAAGGGCTGCGAATTGCCTGCCGAACTCTTCAAAAAATAATTTTCGGTTCGGGGGAGTTGAAGGGGGAAGAAATTCAAGAACAAGTATCTTCTCGTCCGCCAGAACGACAGCGGGGATTTTCATAGCGCCAGCTTTTGCCAATTCCCGGAGACCGTTTGCCTCTTTCGGAAACATGTCCCTTTGTTGAGGCGACACTTTAACGAAGACCGTTTCTCCGTTACTGAGGGTCGCTTTCATCGCAGACGAGATCGACCCGCCGACCGGAGATGTTACGGACGTTACACTCTTCTTCAACGAATGTTCGACGAGCCTGCTAACGGGATTCATTGTCAAGCTTCTTCAAAAGACCGTCGCACGCGTCTTCAAGAATGTCGAGCACATATTGAAACCCTTCAGGTCCTTCGTAGTATGGGTCGGGAACCTCATCTGCGGCGACTTTTTCGCAATAGTCGGTCATTAGGAAAAGCTTATCGCCGTACTTATTCTCTACATCCATCGAATGAAGGTCGCGAAGATTTTCCTTGTCCATCGCAATGATCATGTCGAATCTCTCAAAATCGACGGCAGGATTGAATTTCCTCGACCGGCTGTTGAGCGGGTACCCCCGCTTGCTCGCATGGGAGCGCATCCGCGCGTCGGGCAGTGCACCGATGTGATAACCGGCCGTTCCGGCAGAGTCCACAACAATCGAGCGGCCGGCGGCCTTTTTTTCCATAATACCTTCTGCCGCTGGAGAACGGCAGATATTGCCTAAACAAACGAAGAGAATCCTTTTTTCCATGACCATTGTGATAGTTGTATGGCGGTGATGAATAAATAATCGACATTTTTTTTCATTGTTTCAAGGACTTGAAGATATTTGCCGGATGAAAGTGAGAAAAAAAGTTTCTATCTTGTCGCATACACCATTCGAACAATCATAGCACCTTGAACAGGAGAACTCAAATGGAACATTTTAACCACAACTGTACAAACCGACTTCCTGGATTTCATTTCCTTTGCACTGCTTTCATTCTCCTTGCCGCAAGTTCCGCGGCGGCTCCCGCACAGACAGTGCCCAAAGAAAAACCATTCGTTGTCGAGTATTATTACAAAGCGAAATGGGGATACGCCGATGAGTTTTTCCAGCTTTACAAGAAAAATCATTTCCCAGTCATGAAAAAAGAGATGGAAATGGGAAGAATTCTTCAGATTTTGGTTGCAAAACCGCGGTACCATGCAGCCGAGGATGGCCGGTGGGATTACAAAGTGACGCTCGTCTGGAAGAACATCCAGGTAACGGATGACGGGTTTGACGAAGCAGCCCTGATTCGTGAGATGTATCCCGATCAGGAAACGTACAAAAGAGAAGAACAGCGGCGATTTGAAATTCTCCTCGGCCACTGGGATGTACCCATCATCGATGTCGATCCCAATAAATAGGTTGCTACAATAACACGACTTCAACTATCACTTAGTCAGGAGATACGATGGAATATTTCGCCCTCGTCTACTACCTTGCCGGTGATTATCTTTCACGGCGGACCTCATTTCGCGAACACCACCTCAGGCTCGCACGGGAGGCAAACGGCAGAGGGGACTTGATTCTTGCCGGGGCTTTTAGCGACCCAGCAGACCGGGCGCTTCTGGTCTTCCGCGTAAAGGACAAAGCAGATATCGAGGAATTCATCCGAAAAGACCCTTACGTCGAAAATGGTTTGGTAACCCGGTGGGAAATCCGGCCGTGGTCTGTCGTCATCGGCACCTGACACGGCACGACATTTTATGGCAGCAGTTCACCTTGAACGGGGGGAGCCGGAAGAGCGCCGGTTGAAGAATTTTTCAGCTTCTCCTCGAACGTATCGAGCTTGCGCGCGGCTTCGTCATATTTATTCTTTGCGTTGGTGAGATGCTTCCCGACCGTTTCAAATTCATCGGCAAACCGCTGCAAATCTCCCTGAAGCCTCGCAAGATTTTGACCGATTTCTTTTGCGTTCTTCTGTACTTCCATTCCCTTGAATCCGAGCGCCAGCACATGAAGCTGGGCATAAAAAGTATTTGGTGAAACGGAAAAGACCTTGTGATGGACCCCGTAATTGTAGATGTTCGTCTCGTCGTCGTAGTTCTCGTTCTTGATGATCGTTTCGTAGTAGATATTCTCTGCCGGAATGTACATCAAAGCAAAGTCGAACGTTCCCTCATCCGGAGCGATGTATTTTTGCGCGATCACGTCGATATGTTTCTTCACATCGCTGACGAACAACTTATACGAGGCCTTTTTCTCGGCCTCGCTTGACGATTCGGCCATTTTTCGGAAATTCTCCAAAGGGAATTTCGAATCGATGGGAATAATGCCGTTCGCCGTCTTGATGATCGCATCGACCGTATTGCCGTTGCGAAAGCGGTACTGGGTCGCGTACGACGACGCGGGGATCACCTGCTTCAGCAAATCTTCAAGCATCGATTCTCCAAGCCCGCCCCTAAGCTTTGGAGCCTTGAGAAGCCCTTCGAGCTGGGTGACGCTCACGCCAAGCTGCTTCATCTCTTCCGTCGCCTGCAGCAGCTGTCCCTGGCTCTTCTGAAGATCACCAATCACTTTTGCGGCGGTGTCGAGCCGCGTGCCAATCGTGCTCGTCTGCGCCGAGAGCTGTTGATTGACCTGATCCGTTGTCTTCTGGATGGATTGCGTGACAAGCGTAATTTGCTGGTTCAGGTTCTCCGATGTCGCCCTCATGCTCTGGAACATTGTATCTGTCGCAGTCTTCAGGCTCTGTGAAACTTCTCCCCTTAACGACTCGATCTGCTGCTGCATCAAAGCCGCTGATTGATCGTTTGAGGCTGGCCGCTCTTCCTGTTTCCTGAAGAGGAACACCGCAACCAACCCCCCAAGGACGATGACCACAATAAGTGTTACAATCTCCATAGCGTACGTCTCAGTTTCTTAACAATGCTGGTTGTTGATTGTTCATTGTTGAATGATTAATACGGTTTCGTAAAAAAGATGAGCAGGACTACGGCGAGGATCGAATACTGCAGCACCCGCGCGTATAACATACTCTTTTTCTTCAATGAATTCCAGAAATATGCAATTCCTGCCATGGCGCCGATGAGAATGATCGTCATCCCTGCAACTTCCGGAACTGACCGCGTCGCTCCGATAATGATCGCCAGGCTGTCTCCTTTGATAAACAAACCGTAAATCACCAGCAAATGCCCGGTGTACGTCACGAGTGATTCCGACCCAAGGAGACTGACGACTGATTTCCCCGAATGTGCTTCACGTTCCCACCACCAGAGCGCCGCAAGAATAACCAACACGACCCCAAGGCGAACGAAAAAAAACTCCGGGCTTGAACTCCAGAAATCATACGACGGGAAAATTTTTACCGGCTGCAGGTTTGCGATGACAGAGAGAACGACAAGGGATATTCCGGCTGCGAATACTCCCATGAAGAATTTGCGATCGGGGGTTTTTGCCTTGAACACTTCGAAAAGCTCCCCGGCCGCGCCTCCGAAAAGGACGAACCCCATCCACGGAAAGAGGGGGAACAGAGAGCCGTGGAGTGAATTGACGTAACTTGAAAAAGGGAGCGACAATGTTCCGTCGACGTTCTTCGTCGACATGAACGGGCCGGCAAAGGCGACAGCGCATCCTGCCAAAAAGAGCGTGGTCAAAAAGACTCGGTGGCTTCTCGTTATCAGAACCAAGAAAAGGATCACGAGGAGGGAGAATGCGATGCACTGAAGAACGTCCACCGGCCAGAACGATCTCCATTCATCCCAGCCGATGAGAAACGCAAGCTTGTTGAAAGAAAAGAATGGGAGATGGAGCGCGTACCCAACGGCCCAGATCTGGAGAATGCGTCCAACTTGTTTCCAGAAGACCCCGTTCATGGAAAGATAGTCGCTCCATTTTCTCTGCCCCACGATCGCGAACGAATACCCTGCAACGAACAGGAAGGACGGCGCGACGATCCCGTTGATGAAATTCAGGACGTCGAACCATGGCTGCAGCCGGATCGCCGGCACCATGAATGTATTCGTAACGTGCGTTTCAATCATCACCAGCACGGCCCACCCGCGCAGCAGGTCGATGTAGACATAGCGCGGCTTCGGCAGCGGCTGAACAATTGTCTGAGAATCCGAACGCGGCATTGTGTGAATGAAATGAGGAATTGAAATGGCGGTGGTTAATTTCCGCATCAGCGGACATGGTCCGTTAAAGCGCTAGATCACTTTCAATTTCTTTCCGACTGATTCAAACGCATCGAGCGCCCGGTCAATATCCTTTTTTGAGAGTGCGGCTGAAACTTGAGCACGCAGCCGGGCCTCTCCCTTCGGGACCACCGGGAACCACAATCCTTTGATGTACACTCCCGCCTTCAACATCGCGGCGCTCATCTCCTGCGCAAGGGAAGCATCGCCAAGCATGACCGGCACGATCGGGTGTTCGCCGTCGATGATTGTGAATCCGAGTGCCTTGATCTCCTTCCTGAAATACGAAGTATGTTCGTGGAGCCGTCGAACGATCGAAGTGTCTTTTGTCAGGAGGTCGAACGATGCCAGGCACGCGCATACGATAGCGGGAGGCAGGGAATTCGAAAAAGTATACGGACGCGACTTCTGACGAAGGTACGCGATGAGCTCTTTCTTTCCACTCACATAACCGCCTGCTGCGCCTCCGATCGCTTTGCCGAGCGTTCCTGAAATGACGTCAACCTTCCCGAGCACGCCGTAATGTTCGGGCGTTCCTCTTCCAGATTTTCCGCATACGCCGATGGCGTGCGAATCGTCGACGAAGACGATTGCACCGTGCTTGTGCGCCACATCAATGAGAGCATCGAGGGGCGCAAGATCTCCTTCCATGCTGAAGACGCCGTCGGTCGCGACAATGCGCAGCCGATAGCCTTTATCCGTGTCCTCATAGAGAAGCCGGTCGAGGTGCGCGACGTCCGCATGATTGTATATTTTCTTGTCTGTCGTTTCGGGCTTGCAAAGGCGCATCCCGTCGATAATGCTGGCGTGATTCAGTTTATCGGTGTAAATAGCATCTTTGTAATTTTCTACGCCAAGCTTCTCGTTCACAAGGCTCGCGAAAAATCCTTCATTTGCGGAAAAGCACGATGAAAACAGGATGGTATCTTCCGTGCCGACAAATTTCGAAATCTTTTTTTCGAGTTCGAGATGAATCGTTTGTGTCCCGCAGATAAACCTTACCGACGCAACTCCGTAACCGTAGTTCTTGATTCCTTCTATCGCTGCCTTGCGGACAGCCGGATGGTTCGACATGCCAAGATAATTGTTCGATGCCATCATCACAACGGGCTTTCCTTTGACGCTCACGACACCCGCTTGCGCCGATTCCAGCGGCGTCTCGTGCTTGAAGGTGTTGGCGTCATGGATGCGTGCCAGTTCGGAAGCGACAAGTTCGAGGTAGTTCATAGTTTCACGTTAGATTGTTTGTGCCCGTATTCAAATCCTATAAACCGCCAAGAGCAAAGGCGCAAAGAGAAGAAGCGTACTCTCAAAAGAATTCTAACATCCCCTTTGCGTCTTGGCGTCTTTGCGGTTAATCTTCTCTTACAGCATCACGGTTTCAGCAGCACTTTGAACGCATCTCCCCGCCGGATCACCTCGAACGCTTCTTCGTATTTTTCGAGGGGAAACTGATGCGTGATGAAACCGGTCGTCAGGAATTTGTTCGCAAGACCGGCTTTTAAAATCTTCTCCATTTGAATCCAGGTCTCGAACACCCGGCGTCCGATGATGCCTTTAATCGTAAGACCTTTGAAGATCACGTCCTTAGCGAAATCGACCGGCATTGTCCCGGCCGGGAGTCCTAGGAGAGAAAATGTTCCTCCCATCCGGACTGCTTTGAACGCGTCTTCGTACGCTTTGTAATTCCCCGACATTTCGAACACGGCGTCCACGCCGGATTGGTTTGTCTCCTCCATGACCACGGAATGAAACCGTTCCCGTTCACCTTGGAGAGCCATATCGAAGCAATCAGTTGCCCCGTACAGTCGTGCCGTCCTGAAGCGGCGCACTTCGAGTTTCTCGTGTGAGAACTCGCCGTGAGATGCATCCGTGACAAAAATCTTCTTCGCGCCGGCAAATTTTGCCACGGCGGTCGCCATCAGTCCTTGAACTCCGCAGCCAAGTACGACGACGTTCCGACCTTTGACGTCCACTGACATCACTGTGTGCGTTGCATTCCCGATCGCGTCCATAAACGCGATGATCTCGAGCGGAATCTCATTCTCGTGGAACAAGACGAGGTTGCTTGCCGGAACTTTGACGTACTCCGCAAACGCACCGTCGTCATGGACGCCTTTAATGACCGTGTTGCGGCAGACGTGCTTCTCACCAAGCCGGCATTGATAGCACGTGCCGCAGGTGACGTGCATTTCTGCCGACGCATGAAAATGTTCTCCTGCGATAGAAAGGAATTTCTTGCTTTTCGGGAACGCGGCTTCGGTCTCACCGCGAAGCAATTTCTTTACCGCTGCATTTGTCTTTGCCTTCGCAAAAACCATTCCGGCGATATGCCTCCGCGCCTTCAACCCGGCATCGACGATATGCCCGGAGAATTCGTGGCCGACGGTCACAGGAGAGTGGAGCGCCCGCGACATTTCAACGCGCAGCGAATCCTTCGAGTTGTAGATGCCGACGTCGGTGCCGCATATTGCGCCGGCAAATACCTTAATGATCACATCGTCGGGAGATTCAACCGTGGGTGTCGGCTTTTCAATAAGCTGAAAACCCGTCGGCCATTCTTTCCCCGGGACCGGTTTGATTTTTGTAATTGCTTTCATGACCGCCGCTTCCGATTAATCCAATGATCACTTATCTATTCTTCTTCAGCCGAATGCTGAAAGATCCATCCGTTCCATGAATATGCGGAAACGTTTCAACGTAACCGTCTGCGGTCACCAGAGAGGGGGGGACGAATTGCGCCGCTGAGTCGACGTCGAATTCCGGATGCTGTTCCAGGAATGTTCTGATGATGCCAAAATTCTCTTCAGGTTCCATTGTGCATGTGCTGTAGACGAGCACGCCTCCGCTCTTCACGAGTGTCGCAGCATTGTCAATGAGGAGATGCTGGAGTTTGACGAGGTCACGGATGTCTTCCGCCTCGCGTTTGAGCTTCACATCAGGCTTTTTCGACAGCACTCCAAGCCCGGAACAGGGAGCATCGAGCAGTACTTTGTCCGCCGGCTCGGTCGAGAACTCCTTGCTGTCGGCGGCAACTATTTTCACGTTGGAGATCCCCAAACGTTCGCAGCTCGACTTCACTAAATTCAGCCTCGTCGCGTACTTGTCGACGGCGACCACTTCCCCTTTGCCGAGGAGCATCTCGCCGATAAAATTCGTCTTGCCGCCGGGGGCTGCACACATATCGATCACCCGGTCGCCCTGCTGAACGCCGAGCAGCTGACAGGCAAGACCGGCGCTCTCGTCCTGAACGGAAAAGAAACCCTTACGAAAAAGTTCTGTTTGCGAGATATTGGAAAGGTTTGTGGTTCTCACAAAGTTGGTGAGATATTTCGATTTCTCGAATACCACGTTTTGGTTTCTTAGCAGCTCAAGGAAGTTTTCAACCGTGGTCCTCGACGTGTTGATGCGAAGCGAGAGACTCGGGCGTTCATTGTTGGCATGCAGCAGCTTTTCCGTCCCGGCAAATCCGAAACGGTTCATCCATCGGCGGACAACCCACACGGGATGCGAATACATCACGGCCAGGTACTGTGCGGCATCGATGGTGACGTCGGGATAATGAATGCCGTCGATATTGCGGATAATATTGCGGAGAACGGCGTTGACAAGGTTCCCCGCCTTTTCTCCGCGAATGCGTTTCACAAATTCCACCGCCTCGTTCACCGCAGCGTGGTGCGGTACTTTGTCTAGAAACATGATCTGGTAGAGCGCAGCGCGTAGTGCATTCTTGACCGTCACCTCGGCTTTTGTGAAGTTGCCGTGGAAAAAGCCGTTGAGCACCCAGTCCAGCTTCATCTGCCATCGCAAGACGCCGTTGACGATTTCCGTCAGGAGAGATTTGTCGAGGTCGTTAAGTTCTTCAGACCGGAGCTCGGCTTCCAAAAGTTTGTCGAGATAGGCGTCAGCCCTTTCGACCCTGTTAAGAATTTTGACAGCGCTCCCGCGAACCCCGTGGAATAACAATTTTTTTTCTTCAACTTCCATTGTGTGATCCAGCCGTTCGGACTTATGCTGCGTGAGAATTATTCGTTCTGCACTGCTCGGCGGCGGCGCTCTTCGTGCGTCAACTCAAATACGCTTTTGAAAAGCACGGCGTCGATTTCGGAAAAGGTGATCGCGCGGCGGGACATGACGCGTTTCGCGGCCTCGATAACGCGCCCGAGATCGTACGTCGTAACGGCGTCTCCGGACGCACCCCACGAAAATGACGGGACAAACCTCGGCGGAACGGCGCGGCCGAATATGTTGCACGCTGCGCCGACGACAGTTCCGGTGTTCAACACTGAATTGATCGCCGTTTTGGTATGGTCGCCGATCACAGCGCCGACAAATTGGGAACCGCTGTCAACCAATTCGCCGTTAACAATCACCTTCACCGATCCATAATTGTTCTTCAAATCGCTGTTCGTTGTTCCTGCTCCAAGATTCACCCATTTACCAAGATACGAGTGGCCTAAAAAACCGTCGTGCTGCTTGTTGGAATATCCATGAACGATCGATGCTTCGACTTCGCCCCCTATTTTACACATCGGGCCGATGGTCGTGTTCTCATAGATCTTTGCCCCTGCCTTGATCGTCGAACCATCGCCGATAGACACAGGACCGATGATTGTCGATTGAGGCATGATCATGACATTCTTCCCTATATATACCGGTCCCCCTTCAGCGTCAATCACGACTCCCGGCTTTATGACCGAACCGGCTCCGATAAAAATGTTCTTTTTATTGATGAGGTGCACCCCGGGAAAAAGTCTGCCCCTAATCTTTTTTCCTTTCAATGATTTCGACAGAAGAGCCCAATCAGCGTGCAGTTGTGCTCCGTTTCTATTGATGAGATCCCATGAAAAATTCACCATTGAAACATCGACTTCTTTTCGTTCCATTCCTTCAAAGTCCGCCGCGGAAAAAACCTCCGGCATATTGATATTCCAACGGGCTGCCGTCTCACGGGGAACGCGCGCTGCAACGACCTGTCCTCCGTTGGTGAACACTGTATTGGCGGCCCCCTTCAAAGGTACAGTCTTTGTGAATTTCTCATCGGCAATGACACGCCCGTTGATAAAAAGATACTCCTTCGGGGAAAATTGATTCACGGCCGCTTTTGGATCCCGGAGACGAAGTACATCGGCGAGGTACGGCCGGCAATGAAGCGTGACGGAGGCATCGCGGTACCACCGTTGAATTTTCTCCTGCAGGGAGAAAGTGCCGCATTTTAGATTGTAAACCGCGCGGAAGTAAACGAGAGGGAGAAGCCGGGAATATTGATTGTCTTCGAAAATACAAAGTTGCGTTGGCATCTGTTTACACAAAGCCATCTGGTGAGAAAAGGTCTACGACCTCGTAGAGGTGCTACGGAATTATTTGATGTCGTTCCGCTAAAAAAAGCTTAGCGGGAAATACGGATGTTCAAAGATAAAAAACGGAATGTATAGTTCATACATTCCGTTTGATTTTGAATCAACATAGAAAACCTGGCAATTACTTATGCCGTCGGAGCGGCTGCAGCCGCTTCTGTTGGTGCGGCTTTCTTTGCATACTTCCTGTTGTACCGTTCGACACGTCCCGCCGAATCGACCAATTTTTGTTTGCCGGTATAGTACGGGTGGCAATTCGAGCAAATTTCAAGGTGAATATTGCCGACAGTGGAACGGGTCTCAAATGTGTTCCCGCAGATACAGGTGACGATTGCGCGCTTGTATTCGGGGTGAATTCCTTTTTTCATTACTTCCTCCGGTATATCAAAATTTGAACTACGTTAAAGTACTTAAATTCCAGCTTATTTGCAACAGGTTTTTGGGATTGAAGAATCGGGTCTGAAGAGGCGAATTCCCTATGCCCTGCTCATTTTTTCGTTAAACTCTCTCGATTTCTTTCTCGGGATGGTGAGAGTCTGCCATTGTCCGGATTTGAACATTTTTGCAAGAAAAACGATCTGGCCCACATGATAGCTGATATGCGCAAGCGTCCGATTGACAGCTTCCAGTACCGAATGCGGTTCAGATCGAATGGTGATGATTGTTCCCAGATCGTCGCGGGTCAGACTTTCAAGGGAAGAGAACAGACATTGCCAGCTTCGTTCCCACATTTGCATTAATTGATTTCTCTCAACTTTATCGATTTCAAATTCGCCGTCCCGGTTTCGCCACTCCTTCTCGCCGTCGGCGGTCAGAAAATCTGTCCACCGGCTGAGCAAATTGCCGCTCACATGTTTCACGATAATGGCGATACTGTTGGATTCCGGTTCGGGCGGCCGGAAAAATTCGTCCTCAGTTATCTGCTCCATCGCTTTATCAGCCAGAGTCTTGTATTGCCGTAGAATGCCGAGTGCAGATTCAATTGGATTGGTGCTGGTTCTCATTCACGCACTTTTCTCATTGATGAAAATAACATGATATGAGCAGAGGACTTTTTTTATCGCTCCTTGATAAACGATCCGTTATGAAGTTCGGCGTATGCCTGCCGGAGTTCCTCCTCCGTATTCATCACGATCGGACCGCTCCATGCGACCGGCTCTTTGAGCGGCTTTCCGGACACGAGCAAAAACCGGATGCCCGACTCTCCAGCCTGCACCGTCACTTCATCGCCGTTGTCAAAAAGGACAAGCGATCGGTTTCCCGCGACGCTCATGTTCGATTTGCCGTCCGATCCCACAATGTCCGTTTGTATCGAAGCCGGAGTCGAGGCATCGCGAAACGTGCCAGTCCCTTCAAAGATGTACGCAAACGCGTGCCGATTAGTCTCAACCGGCAATGTCTTTCGTTTTCCCGGCGGAACCCAAACGTCGAGGTACCGGGGATTTGCTGCGATTCCATCGACCGGTCCGCTCTTCCCCCAAAAATCCCCGCAGACAATGCGCACGACTGTCCCGTCATCGTCAACAACTTCGGGAATTTCGGAGGACGTGACGTCCTGGTAGCGCGGCGATGTCATCTTGAGGTTTGCAGGAAGATTGGCCCACAACTGAAATCCATGCATTCTTCCTCGTTCATCCCCCTTGGGCATTTCCTGGTGGAGTATTCCGCTTCCTGCTGTCATCCATTGCACATCGCCTGCCCCGAGTGTACCGCGGTTCCCGAGGCTGTCTCCATGGTTGACCGTTCCGGCAAGAACGTAGGTGATGGTCTCAATGCCGCGGTGCGGATGCCAAGGAAAACCGGGGAGATAGTCTTCCGGGTGCTCGTTCCGGAAATCATCGAGCAAAAGAAACGGGTCGAAGTCGCCCGTTTTTCCAAAACCGAACGCCCGGCGCAATTTTACGCCTGCCCCTTCCATTGTAGGCTGGGCTTGAATAATTTGTTTGACGGCTCGTATTGACATTATTCTCCCTCATCTCTTTGGCGCATCAAAGCATGCGGCGTATGCCTGGCGCCGATCTATGACTTGTTGGGAAATTCATTGTAGATGCATCTTTATCCATAACAAAATAATATTGTAGAACGTTTCCGTGAAAAAAGCGCGCCATTTCTGGCCTGCACTTTACGAGGATTGAATATTGTTCAGCCGCCGCGAATTGGCGATGATGAAAACGCTGCTCGCGATCATCGCAAATGCAGCAACGATGGGGTCGAGCAATCCGAATGCAGCGAGACCAATGCCGACAATGTTATAGATGAATGCCCAGAACAGATTCCATTGTATTATTCTAAATGTCCTCTTTCCGAGAATCAACAGCCACGGAATTTTCGCCAGATGAGTTCCGATGATCGTGATGTCGGCATTCTCTTTTGTCAGGTCTGTCGCTGAACCGAGGGCAACACCGACATCGGCTGATGCAAGTGCGGGGGCGTCGTTGATACCATCGCCAACCATGAGGACATTTTTCCCCGCTGCATGAATTCTGCGTATTTTCTCAACCTTTTCGGCCGGCATCAACTCTCCAAATGCAAACTGCGCTCGAAGCTGCGCTGCAACTTCATCGACAAGCACACACGAATCCCCCGACAAGATCCCGACCTCGACATTATTCTGTTCCAGTAGTGCTGCCGCTGGAATTGCGCTGGCGCGGAGTGCGTCAGCCAGATGGATACTTCCCCGCACTCTGCCGTCCCACGCGATAAACAACGAGCTGGTCTTCGATGATCTCTCGCCATTTTCCTTAAGCCCCGCATCACCATCTGCACCGATCTGCGTCATCAAAATTTTTCTGCCAACAACCACCTCCGTCCATCGCCCCTCTATAAGAACCTCCCCCTTCATGCCCAGGCCGGGAATCGCTGCGGCGTTTCGGCATTCGGTAAGAGGAATGCCATTATCCTTTGCGTATCGAACGACCGCTTTTCCCATAAGATGTTCCGAGGAGTTTTCAAGTGTCGCGGCAATTGAGAGCAGTTTTTCAGGTGGAATTGTTACAGAGATCACTTCCGAGACGCTGGGATTTCCTTCCGTGAGCGTCCCGGTCTTGTCAAAAACAACCGTGGAAATGGAGTGGAGCTTTTCGAGAATCGCGGTGGAGCGGATGAGGATGCCTTCCTCAGCGGCACGCGCGATTGCGATCGTCGTCGCAAGTGGCGTTCCTATCCCCAGGGCGCACGGGCATGAAACAACCAAGACCGTCAATGAATGCAGAAGCGCCGAGGCAAACGTTCCGATCATCATCCATCCGATCAATGTTGCCCCGGCGGTGCCGATCACTGCGGGGATAAAAACATACGAGATCCGATCGACCAATCGCTGGATCGGCGAGCGGGTACGCTGCGCCTCTTCCATAAGACGGATGAATTGAGCATGGAGCGTATCGTCCTCGAGAGACGTCGTCCTCACGAGGATAGAGCCCTCTCCGTTCACGGTCGCGGCAAAAACTTTCGAGCCCGGCTGTTTGGAAAGCGGGAGCGGTTCGCCGGTGAGAAACGACTCGTTCACAGACGTCAACCCTTCAATCAGTATTCCGTCCATCGGAATACGCTCGCCCGGCTGCACTTTGATTATTTCCCCTACTCCAATTTCGGAAGTTCTAACTTCTACCTCATGTCCGCCGCGGATAACGCGCGCGGTATGCGGACGAAGGTCCAGCAGCGAATGAAGAGCGGACGATGTCCGGACTTTCGCGGTTGATTCGAGATACCGTCCTGCCGTTACAAGTACGATCACCATCGTGCCGGTGTCGAAATAAAGAGCAGTACCGCCGGTGAACACTTCGTATGTGGAGAACCCGTAGGCGGCAAGAGAGCCGAGCGCAATAAGGCTGTCCATCGACAGGCGCAGCCCGCGAATTTCAGCAATCGAATTTTTGAAGAACGGATAACCGACGAGGAGCATGATCGGCGTCGAGAGCACGAACAACAGCATGTTCATCGCCGGTATCACATCCTGATCGATACCGAACACGTTTCCCTTTCCGGCGTAGAGCGCCCAGCTCAGGATCATGATGTTCATCGACAAAAATGCGGAAAACCCAAGCCGGAGGAGAAACATCGACGCAATGCCCCCTTCCCCTGTTTCACCGGTCAATGAATGGGTGAACGAACAGCCGTAGCAGCAGAAATGGAATTCAACGCTCCCCTTCAACTGCGTCACTCCTCCGCGTCCTTTTTCGGAGCGGCCGAACGGCAAGCCGCACTGGTCGCAAAGAATATTCGTCGAAGAAGAGGCTGCCAATGACATGCTCAGAAACGTAAATAGTAAGAAGTGAAAAGCAAACACAACGAGGGCGTAAGCACAAAAATCTTCTTAGTGCTCTAGGCGCCTTTGCGGTTCACACTTTCTTTGAGGCCAGGGGGACCAGCGAGATGAAACTGAACCATGCCAGTGCAAATCCGGCTGCAAAAGCGAGAGTGACGAATAATTCAAAAATGCCGAGCGGCAGATTCGATTCGTGCCATAGGAACGGCGCCACCGCGAGGTAGCGTTCGATGAACAACGACGAGAGAATAATTGACGCGACGCCGACAAGAACCGCCGGTCTTTCTTTCGCGCGTCTGCTGAGGAAAATGGCGAGGGGAAAAAAGAAGGCAAAGATAATATAATACCATGTCAACGGCGCCCAGAGCGGATTGTGAAAGCGCATGAGGAGATACGGAATTTCTTCCGTGAGGTTGCCGTACCATAGTACGAGATATTGGGACCAGTAGAATCCGCCGGACAACATGCAGAAACCCATCACCAGCCTTCCGAGGTCGTGAAACTGGCTCGTTCTGAATCCGGCTTCGAGCGCAAAGGCTTTTCGTGCCGCGATTGTGAGAATGGTGATCACGACAAGCGATCCGTAAAAGCCATGAAGGAAGAAGAGCCAGCCGTACAATGTGCTGTACCACTCCGGTGAAAGCGACATCAAGAGGTCAAACCCGAGAAGCGTGTACAAAACAGCAAAGCAGATCAACATTGCCGGTACAAGTTTTGCCATTGCCGACCTGCTTTTGGCAGCTTCCACTTCGTCGCCCTCCCAATCCCGCGTCAATCGCCCGACAAGGTTCTGAAGTCTTTCCGGGACGTGAAGACGATATCGTCCGACTTCGGGCCGCAGAGATGTCCGGACATATTTGTAACTCAACCACATCAGGAACAGAAAGATAGCCGCATCGCGCGCAAAGAAAAACGGCGCGTTTAGCCAGGATTCTTTTCCCGTGTTTTCATGCAGCCACGGATAGATCTCCGACCGTCCGAGGAAAACACCGATAAAGAGAATAAAGCTCACGGGAAGGAAACTTACCATCGCTTCACCCGTGCGGCGAAATGGTTCACCCCAGGCACCGTTCGTTATCCGATACGCAGCCGAAAAAGCAACCCCGCCCTGAGCGATCGCTGTCCAGAGGACAAAATTCACATAATAAATTTGCCAGCCGCGCTGTGCATATCCCAGGACAAGGGAAGCGGCGAACATGATGGCGCCTATCAAGACGAACGTCCAAAGCGTGCTGCGAACTCGCTGGGAGAGATATTGAGAAGGAAATGTCATCGGCGGATCGGTCATTGCTGCTGCAGTCTCCGTACATGCGCTACGATGAGCCATCGTTCCCGCTGGGTGGTATGCTCATAATACGACGGCATGATATTGTGCCCCTTCCGGATCACAAAATAGATGTATCCGTCGGGCGCTTTCTTATAGGCCGGCATGGTGAGATCCGGCGGCGTCTGAAATTTTGGAGCAACAAGGCCGTCTCCTTTTGCGGCAATGCCGTGACAGACGGAACAGTACGTGTTGAACAAAAACTTCCCGGTATCTTCTGATGTCCGCGTGAACACGAAAGGATTTTTCAACCGTGCTGCCTGGAGCGAATCTTTGATCGTTGGTTCATAACCGGACATCGGGACGGTTCCTGCAACGCGCGGCCTCGGGTCCTCCTGCGGTTTGAAAGACGGCTGATAATACATATCGGTACGATATTCCGTTTGCTCACCGGGCTGTTCGCTTTCGCATCCGGCAAAAAAAGTCATAAAAAGGATGATGGCGGAGAACAATAAGCCGATCTTGTATGTCAGTTGAAAGTTTTTCAATTACAGTCCTTGCGACCGGGTAACGGCCTCGGCTCCTAAGTATTTCAACAATTTTTCAAGTCTCACGACGTCTTCGGGGAGGCAGTACGCCAGAACGCCGTAATGGTCGGACGAAAGACGTTCATCATACCCTTCGACGATTTTTATTTGAGGCATGCGGGCGTTGACCAAAAATCCGATGAACGTAGCGATCGTTCCGAAAAGAATCGTGGTAATATATGCGACGACGCCAAACGGCGGAATCGAGATGATCGGCTTCCCTCCAACAATAATTGGATAGAGCATGGTCGAGCCGATCGTGACAGCCCAGCCTGTAAGCAGTCCTGTCAAGCCGCCTAAGAGCGTGAAGACTCGGACCGGGCTTGGTTTTCTGTGAAGTGCATGAGATATTTCATGATGGGGCGTCGGGGAATATACTTCGATCTCTTTGAATCCCTCCGCCGGCAGTTGTTTGATGACGGCAAGGCACGTATCCAAATGCGCAAAAATGCCAAAACGATATGTCCGCGTCGGCATCGGCATTACGGTTGTTCTTTCATCGGAGGATCGATTTGTTCTTTTACTTCCCACATCGAGACCACAGGAAGCGTTTTTGAAAACACCATGAAGAGGAAGAAAAACCATGCAAAACTTCCGATCACGATAAAACTATCGACAAGCGTCGGCTTGTAGATGCCCCATGCGTACGGAAGGTAATCGTGTGCGAGTGAGGTGACAATAATAATGAATCGTTCAAGCCACATTCCGATCTCTACGGAAATACAAATGCCCACAAGCCATGGCACGCTCGTCCGTATTTTCTTTGACCAGAGGAGCATGGGGACGGCCACATTGGTTGTGATCAACAGCCAGAATGCCCACGCGTAATCGCCCGTCATCCGGTAGATAAAAATCGCCCGCTCGAACTGATTTCCGCTGTACCATGCGATGAACAATTCAATCGAATACGCAAACCCGACGATCAGCGCCGTGAAGATCATGAACTTGGCGAGGCTTTCGAGATGATGCATCGTGATATATTTTTCGATCTTGAACGCCTTCCTCATCGGCACAAGAAGCAGAACGACCATGCCCAGGCCCGAATGAATAGCACCGGCAACAAAGTACGGCGCAAAAATCGTACTGTGCCATCCGGGAATTACGCTCATCGCAAAATCCCATGAGACGATGCTGTGAACGGAGATGACGAGCGGCGTCGAGAGCGCAGCGAGGAAAACGTATGCAGCGGTGTAATGCCGCCATTGGTTGTCGCTCCCCTGCCAGCCCATGGCAAGGAGTCCGTATACTTTTTTTCTCCACCCGCTCGTTTTGTCGCGGACGACCGCAACATCGGGCATCATTCCCAGTGTGAAAAACAACGTGCTCGCTGTGAGGTAGGTCGTAATCGCAAGCACATCCCAGGCGAGCGGAGAGCGGAAGTTAGGCCAGAGTCCGCCGAAATTCGGAATCGGCAATATCCAATGCGCCACCCACACTCTTCCGAGATGGATGAACGGAAATAACCCCGCGGTCGCCAGCCCGAATATTGTGACGGCTTCAGCGCTTCGGTACACAGCAGCACGCCATTTCACGCGGAACAAAAATAAAATAGCAGAGATGAGCGTGCCGGAATGCGCAATGCCTACCCAAAAGACGAATGTCGCGATATACATGGCCCAGCCGACAGGATTATTTTTTCCAGCCTCTCCGATTCCATTGGCAATTTGCACACCCCATGCATACCCGCCGGCACAGAGCAGCAAGAAAAGAACCGTCAGCAGAACCCAATAGCCTTTGCCCGGCCTCTTGAGCGACTGCATCAAGTCGATATCCGTCTCGGTGTAATTTAGTTTGAAGTCTTCAGTCATATGCTATAAGTCAATCGGGGCCCAATCCCAAACAATCAGAATTTAATAATTCTTACTATCGACTGCCCATCAAGTGCAATTCCTAATTCATAATTCCTAATTATCTCTTGATCGCTTTCAAATACGTCACCGCAGGCCGTGTATTCAGTTCTTCGAGCACTTTGTAATCACGCTGTTCTTCCTCAGCGATCAGTTTGGAAACTGAACTGTGAACATCCTTCAGGTCGCCAAACGTGATGGCCTCTGCGGGGCACGTTTGCGCGCATGCCGGAATAATTTCTCCGTCGCGAACCGGGCGGCCTTCGTTTCTCGCAATATTCTTTCCGTCGCTGATGCGCTGAACGCAGAACGTACACTTCTCCATCACGCCCTTTGTTCGTACAGTAACGTCGGGATTCAGCTGCCAGTTGAGCGGCTCGACCCACTGCGCTTCGAACCAATTGAAGCGCCGAACTTTGTACGGGCAGTTGTTTGCACAGTAGCGAGTGCCGATGCAGCGGTTGTAGACTTGCCCGTTAAGTCCCTCTTCCGTATGGTACGCAGCGTACACCGGACATACTGTTTCGCACGGAGCATTGTCGCATTGCTGGCATAGCATTGGTGCAAAATCGGCGTGCGGGGTCGAACTGTGTTCATCAAAATACCGTTCGATCCGAATCCACGCCATCTCCCGTCCGACCGCTACTTCTTCTTTCCCAACGATCGGAATATTATTTTCGGCGTAACAGGCAGTGACGCATGCGCTGCAACCCGTGCACTTGTCGACGTCGATCGCCATTCCCCAACGATGTTTTGGGTGCTCATGGCCGGGATACATTGAGGGAGCTTCTTCCTTATTTTGACCCTCTGATGCAGGAGTGTGAGTCTCGGTCAGAGCAGCAAGAGGAACGCTCTGAACAATTCCCCGGTCGTGTTGAGTGTCGCTCCCTGAAACGGACGCTAATACGAGCCGATCCGATTTCTTCAGCAGCTCAACTTTCATTCCAGCCCATTCAAGTCCGCCGGTTCTCTCGGATGGTTTTGGATCCAGCAAGTCGATCGGATTGTTTCCGACGCCGTTCGCGTACCTCCCGTACGAAGTGTGTCCCTGGCCGATCGGAATTGCGACGACACCCGGTTTCACAGCCGTCGAAACTTGGGCAGGAAGGTCAAACTGTGCATAGGGAGATGAAATCTGAACTGCATCCCCTGTGGCAATGCCCGCAGCCGCGGCGTCCTGCGGATGAATTTCTATCCATGAATCCCACACGTTCATCATCATCGGGTCAGGAAGCTCCTGAAGCCACGGGCGGTTCGCCCCCCGTCCGTCATAGTGGCTGAGCGAAGGATACACGATGAGTGAAAAATTCTTTCCCGGCTCAGAGTTTGACGGGTTCATCCGGGAGAAGATCGCTCCGCTGAAATTTGCCAAGAGTTTAGGCGATTGGGGTTTGGGTTTTGGCGATCCCCAGTAACCGCCACGCGCAAGACTTTCTATCCAGAAAAGTTCAAAATCAGATTTGTCGCCCGATTTTTTCTGAATTGTTCTCCATCGTTCGCGCACATAATCGTACATTGTGGCGGCGCTGAAGTCCTGCGGCTTGCTCAACTTCTTCCCGGTCTCGAGAAGAACATCGCCAAACATTTTCGTTTTGAACACCGGCTGCATCGCAGGCTGCATTAACCCATGCACACCCTGCTCCGTTTCAGTATCGCCCCAGCTTTCCAGCGGCGTGTGTGTTGGAAGGATAAGGGTTGCGAAGGATGACGTCTCGGTCATGAAGCTGGAAAGGCTGACCGTGAACGGGACTTTTTTCATTGCTTGATTTACTTCAAGTCCTTGCGGCGTGCTGAACACAGGATTCACGTCCGCAATGATGAATGCAGACACTTGTTCCAGGTTTATTTCGTCGACGAGCTTTGCAACATCCGCGAATGAGTTCAACCGGGAAATACCGGAATTTGCAAAGGTGATTGTTTTACCGACATTGCCGCAGACATAGTTGAGTAAATTCACAGCTGCAATAATTGCCGCGCCGTCGTCCCCTTCAATCGTCGTTCCACCGGCGACTGCAAGACTGGATTTTGCCTTGGCAAACGCAAGGCCGGTTTTTACTATTTTGTCCGATGGAATGCCGGTCGCTTGCTCAACTTTGCCAAGTTCATACGCGTTTACTATCGCCGCAACGCGGGCCTCCTCCGCAGCCGGGATTCCGCTTGATGTTTTGTTGTCGAGAATTACTTTCACGAGGCCAAGGGCGAATATCCCTTCGGTACCGGGATTGACAGGGAGCCATTCGTCGGCATTCGTGGCAGTCATCGAGAGACGTGAACCGACAAAAAAGAGTGTTCCCCGCTTTCCGTTCTTGAACCCCCGATGTTTTGTAAACCCTTTTGTGTACTCAACAGGAGAAATCCACGTTTCCAGGAAATCAGCCCCGAAGGCCATCACCGTATCGGCCTCCTCGAAGTTATAGGCCGGCACCTCGTTGACGCCAAACATCAGCTCGTTGGCCTTCTTTATCGATTCATGCGCGAACGGTTCGTATCGAATTCGTTTCTTCGATCCGACTGCTCCCAGCCATCGGTCGGTCAACTCATCGAGTGCGCCGCTTACATGCTGCGTCATGAAGACGATATCGCCGGCCCGTCCGCTCTTCTGTATCTTCTGGAGCTCCTCGACGAAATATTTTTCCGCCTCCTCCCAGCCTATCGCTTCCCAGGTTCCATCCAATTTCTTCTTCAATGGCTGTTGAATGCGATCGGGGTTGTATACTCCGTGCAGCGACGCCTGACCCCGGGCGCACAACGCTCCTTTATTGACAGGATGGAGAGGATTGCCTTCTACCTTGACCGCCCGACCTTCACGAACCCGAACCGACACTCCGCATCCAGCCGGACATTCCTGGCAGACGCTGGCATACCAGACTGATTTTCCAGGAGTAATATTTTCTTCCGGAATCACGTATGGTATCAGCGATTTCGGCTGCTTAATACCGCAGCCCGGAAGCGCGGTAGCAACCGTTGTCGCCCCGACAAGTTTAAGAAAATCTCTGCGCTGCAAACCCATTTAGATTCTATGTCCTATCTGAAACATTTGAATACTGTGTGCAGTCCTCAAGACGGCCAAACAAAAGTTCGACGACGATTACTTTCGCGTCTTCGTTTTTTCGCCTTTCACAATTCTTTCAATCTGTGCCATGTGGTTAATGTCGTGTCCCGCAACCATTTCAGTAATCCTCGTCACGGTCTCCATTCCACGTTCCGAATGTACTCCGTAATTTTCCCACATCGCTTTTGGAACTGACTTCAAAAGGGCAAGATTGTTTTCACGCAGCACCCTGAAGATCAGTAACGATTTTTCCGGGTCGCGTTTTCCATAATTGAACTTCTCCGCCCAGACATCCTGGTCGAACCCTTGAATCGGAGTCCCATTCAGCCCCAGCGTCAGCCGGATCCGGAAGCCGGAAACAAGTTCGGTATCCGTAAGGTGCGCGAGAATTTCTCCGACAGACCATTTCGCCGGTTCCGGTCTCGCCATCAATTTCTTCCTTGGAACGCCTTTAATAAGGCGCTCGATCTTCTTTATCGATCCCCCAAGAACTGTCATCGGCTTTTTCCCCCGCTGGTAACCGAGAATTCTTTCCGTGTATTGCTGCGGTGTTTCTTGCATCTATATTCTCCTCTGGGAATAAGATCGGGTATTGGGTCTTACCTTTTAGCTCATGCCCTCTGGGTTTTTGCTTTAATTTTTAATTCTTAATTCATAATTCTTAATTATCTATGGCACGTCCAGCAGTCGATGCTCGCATTGTTATCCCTGTGGCATCCGACGCAATACGACATGTCCGCAAGCTTGAACGGCGGCGCAACTTCGCTCATCGTCTGAATCTCACCATGACATTTTTGGCAGGGGATATTTTTCATGATGTGGGGCTGATGATTGAAATAGACGAAGTCCGGCAGCACGTTCACCTTTGTCCATTTGATCGGCACCTTGTCAGCCCACGCTTTGCTGATTTTCTGAATTTCCGGTCTCGTCGCGGCAACAAGCTGGTGACATCCCATGCAAGTCTGCACCGAAGGGATCATGGCCGCTTTACCTCTTCGCGCCCCGCTGTGACAGTACTGGCAGTTCATCTTATAATCCCCCGCGTGGATCTTATGACTGAAAGCGATCGGCTGACGGGGCTTCAGTTCTTTTTTCCCGCATCCCGGCGCCGCGATGATCAACAACGAAGCCGAAAGGAGAAAAAATATTCGACCTGAATATTTGAGAGTAAAGAAGCTCATTACTATTTCTTTCTCAAACTTTCCAACTCTGCAGCGCTCCACGGACCCCGGCCGCCGTATGTTTTCCTCATGCTGTCAACTTGGACAGGAATGACTGCCGAGCTCTTATTGCCAAACGAAGATCGTGCGAAGGAGATCGCCGCTGCAATTTCTTCAATCGAGAGCTTATCCTGAAATTGCGGCATCTTGTTGTTGAACCCGTTTCCCTTTACCCGGATCTCTCCCTCAAGTCCGAATAAGACGATCCGAGCGGGCGTAAACGGATCCTGCAAGAGCCATTCCGAACCAGCGAGCGGCGGATATTTTCCTTCAACCCCTTTGCCGTCGGCTTGATGGCAGGCCTGACAAACGCCGGCGTACACCATGTCACCTTTGACCTCCTGTTTCACTTCGCCCCCGGCGCTTACTTGCGGCTGCTCAACCTCGTGTGCAATGGTCCCGAATGTCCCGCTGTATTTTCCAAGATAGAACCCCATCGCGAAGAGCAAGAGCACGGATATACCCCAGACCCATGTCGGCGTCGGTTCAAATCCTTCTTCCGGTTCACCTTGTTCGCGTGAGACTATGCGCAAATGAATCTTGTTGACATCCGACGCATCTGAATCTACAAACGTTCCAATTCCATCCGAGAAGCCGATACCTCCTTGCGATTCAGCAGGTTTCTCCACCCGAATATTTTCTGCGGGGGATTTTTCTTTCTTCGCGGGCCGTCCCGTCGAAACAGGTTTGTTATTTTTTCTTCGTTGTGTCATTGCTCGCCGGTGCTTGGCTGACGGGATAAGTATGATTCATGCCGATAAGGTAGGCGATCAACGCTCGGCCTTCTGCCGTCGCAACGATAACTTTTCCTTTCGGGGAAATCGAATCAGGAATGGCGACAATTTTATCATCGGGACCGGCTGTGATCTTCTCTTCGAACAACCAGGGAAACGGGGGCATCACAGACCCGGGAGAAACAACGCGCGGGTTGTACAGATGGAGCAAATGCCATTCCTCACTCGGCTGACGCGCGCCGATATTGAAAAGATCCGGTCCAGTGCGCATCGTTCCCAATAAATGAGGCTTATCATAAACGTAATCGGCCGGAACGGACGGGCGGCCCCAGAAGCGCTCCTGGTCTGCGCCGAATCCGGTCGGCCGTACCTGCTGGCTGTGGCAATACAAACATCCTTCCCGGATGTAGATCGAACGGCCGAATGCCTGCTCGTACGTATAGCGTTCCAATCCTTTCGGCGGCTGCAATTCAGAGATCATCATGTTGGGAATCCCGACCAATCCTGCCCAGCCGATCAAGAGCGTGGCCAGTACGCCGAGAAAGAAAATAAATGAGCGGAAGAACATCATATCGTCTTCGTCTCCCCGGTCAATACTTCGGTCGGCCGAACCTCGAACCACGCCGGTACATATCGTGCCGGTCCCGAGCGATAAATGATCAAAACAAATTGGTATGCAAAAACAAGATGGCCGATGAGCATCATCGTGCCGCCGACGGAGCGCGCCCACAAGTACGGTTTTGTGGCATTCACCGAAGCGATGAACGGAAGCGACGGGTCGTTCATCATCGTCCCCTGTATCCATCCGCCGATGCACATTGCAACGACATACAATGCGATACCCGTTGCACTCATCCAAAAATGCAGCTTAATCAGTTTAGGATACGGCCATTCCCACTTCGCGATGCGCGGCATAATATAATAGACTGCCCCGAATAGGATCATCGAAAGGAAACCATACACGCCGAGATGCGCGTGACCGATTGTGTAGTGCGTGAAATGCGCAACCTCGCTGAACGACCGGAGCGATTCAATAGAGCCTTGCAAACTCACAGCCGTGTAACTCATCGAACCGAAAACGACAAACCGAAGCGTCGGACTATATTTCAACATCCGAAAATGTCCGATCGTCGTGAGATGGTGGTTCACCGCGACGGCCATGACTGGAACAAACATCATCACGCTCGCGACGATCGACACTGTGACGAGCCACGTCGGCAGCGGTCCGCCCACAAGATGATGGATGCCGTTCCAATTATAGAACAGAGCAAACGCCCAGAAACCGAGAAGGCCGAGATAGTAGCTGTAGATCGGCCGTCCGATCACTTTAGGAATAAAGTAGTACGCTCCGGCAAGACCGACCGGCGTGAACCAGACGGCAAGGGCGTTGTGGGCAAACCACCAGTTCATTGCTGCTTCGGTAACGCCGTCATAAATGCCAAGATTGGCGACGGTGTATAAAATTGGGAACCACAACATCGAGGCAAGGATGTACCACAAACTGACATACAAATGTTCTACTTGCCGCTTACGAAATGTGGAGACGATAGAATACGCGAAAAATAAAAATCCAAGCGCAATCAATCCCCCCGCCGGTCTTGGGAACTCCAGCCACTCCATTCCCTGATTGTAACCAAAAAGGAGCGACACCACTCCGAACAGAACACCAATATTCCACAAAATTGCAGAGACGTAAAGCGCCCAGGTTTTCTGTATTGCGACCCGGCAGAGTCTGCCGGTCAGCCAGACGACCATGCCGGCGCCTGCGAGCGATGCCCAGCCATACATAACAGTGTTGAGATGGACCGGGCGAATCCGCCCAAAGGTAAGGAAGGGAGTGCCGCCGAGCCAATCGGGCAAATTAAATTTTATGGCCGCAGCAAGTCCGGCTAGCGAGCCGAACAGAAGCCAGCCTATCCCGGTGGCGAAATATAATACGACGGGGCTGGTAACAGAGTCGTCGATCTGAACACGGACTTGCTTCTCAGAGACGTCCTCGGCCCCATCGGAGGCGAACGAAATAAATTGCTCTTTAGTGGTGGTTTGAACTGCCATTGGAAGGTTTCTTGAATATCATGTCCTGCGGCATACCGATCGGTTCTTCGTCGTCAAAAATTTGCTTTGCCCCTTCATTCAGCTGCTTGATGGAAAACTGTTTCGACTGGACTGCCCAGACGAATCCCGCAAGCGTCAACGCTCCCGCTACGACCACGAATGCAATAATGATGACAACGGCAACAGGCAAACTCATAGTTATTTTTTGTTTCTTACCTCGGCCCTTCGATCGATTCCCTACTGAATCATAGACTTGATTGCCCAAGATAGCATAATGTTTCTAATATTTCAATATAGTCCAGCCATATTTTTCTCTGGATATGGGCACAGGGAGTGCGCCCTTTGTTCGGAACATCAGCAAGAAAATCATCGTCCTTACTCTCGTTTTCCTCGCGGTATTTTTTGGCAGCATGCATTGCGTCGGGATGCGCGGCGCGATGGTCGCCGCATATTCTACGCAAGATCAATTTCACGTCAGGAGCGTCGCTGGAAAGTGGAATCCTTTCTTCAAACATCACGCGTACAATTTTGGACGATTGTTATCGTATGTATTTGTCGGCGCCATTTTGGGATCTGCGGGAGGCGGGTTTTCCGGGCTGAAGTCAATTGGTGCATGGTTCCCGACCGCGGCATGGTTTTTGCTTTTTGCGGCCGGAGTATGGATGCTGAGGATAATTCCCTTGATGGGGTTTAAGAGCGAGCTTCCTATTTTGACGAAGAAAAAGCCATCCCTTCTAAACCTGAACTCGAAAACGTACGGGGTATTGCTTTCGTCTCCGACTGATAAAATCAAGTTTTACATCGGTTTCTTGACGCCGCTCTTACCTTGCGGATTGCTCTACTCTGCGTTCCTGATCGCAGCGGCCTCAGGGAGTGCGCTCAACGGAGCACTGGCGATGGCGCTGTTTGGAATCGGCATCGTTCCTTCGCTCGTGATCGTTGGATTCTTTCGACATTTTTTCGATTCCGATTACGCACGCGGGGAGACAAGCTTGCAGCCGTTACAATTGAGTTAATGGTAATAATGATGGTGATGAGAGGATTGGGCCTGCCGCTGCCGTGGATGATGATGGGGAGAGGGATGTAAAATTAAGAATTAAGAATTAAAAGTTATAAAGTCCTAGAAAGTATACCGAATATATCTTAGCAATAATTCTTCATTATTAATTCTTAATTATTAATTGCTCTTCAGCCTCAGCGAGTTGCTCACGACGCTGACCGAACTGAACGCCATCGCTCCTGCAGCAATTGCGGGGTTCAACATGCCGAACGCGGCGAGGGGAATTCCAATCACATTATAGACAAATGCCCAAAATAAATTCTGCCTGATAATGCGAACCGTTCGCCGTGATAATGCGATCGCCTCGACAACTCCGCTGACATCGGACCTCATCAACGTAATGTCCGACGACTCCATCGCAATATCGGTTCCGTTTCCCATTGCGATGCCCACATCGGCCTGAGCAAGCGCGGGAGCATCATTCACTCCGTCTCCTACCATTGCCACAATTTTTCCTTCGGCCTGGGCCGCTTTCACGTGAGCCGCTTTATCCTGCGGCAATACACCGGCAATAACACGGTCGATCCCTGCTTCGGTTGCAATAGCCCCGGCGACATGTTCGTTGTCGCCGGTGATCATCATCGTATCGATCCCCATTCCCTTCAAACGTGAGACCGTCTCTTTGGCGTTCGGTTTGATTGTATCCGCGACGGCGATGAGCCCCGCCAACTTGCCGTCGCAAGCAACGTACATCGCTGTCTTCCCTTCGGCAAAAAGCTTTTGGATCGAAATGTCAGCATCGACTACCGGGACAGAAATATTTTCCATGAGAGCAAGATTACCAACCGCCGCATGCTTTCCTTCAATAAGAGCTGTTACGCCTTTCCCCTCGACATTGAAGAACGATTCAATTGATTCATTCGGTTTTATGTTCTGGCTCACCGCATACTCGATGACCGCAAGACTGAGAGAATGCTCCGATCTTTTTTCAAGCGAAGCGGCAATCCGGACCATTTCTTTTTTTTCGAACCCGTTGAACACTGCAACGTCAGTGACCGAAGGTTTCCCTTCCGTGATCGTGCCTGTCTTGTCGAATATAACAGTTTGTATCCCTAACGCGCGCTCGAGGCTCTCAGCGTTCTTTATCAGGATGCCGATGGAAGCCCCCTGCCCGGTTCCCACCATGATCGCCGTCGGCGTTGCAAGTCCCAGCGCACAAGGACAGGCGATGATCAACACGGCGATAAAATTGATCATGGAGGAAGCAAATCCTATTGCGCCGACAAAATACCAGAGGACAAACGTAAGCACAGCAATGCCGATCACCACAGGAACAAACACCGCCGCAATTCGGTCCGCCAGTTTTTGGATCGGAGCTTTTGACCCTTGAGCATCTTCGACGAGTTTGACAATCCTTGCAAGCAGCGTTTCTTTGCCGACTGCAGTCGCCCGAAATTCAATACTTCCGTTCTTGTTGATCGTTCCACCGGCAACGAAATCTCCCGTGCTTTTTTCCACGGGAAGACTTTCGCCGGTCACCATCGATTCGTCGATTGTCGTGAATCCGCTCGTAATCGTTCCGTCAACGGCAATTCTCTCGCCGGGACGGACCCTGACAACATCGCCTGCCACGAGCGATGCAATGCCTGTTTCCTTTTCCACACCGTTGCGAATAACGTTTGCCGTTGTGGGCTGCAGACCCATAAGTTTCTTAATTGCTCCCGACGCACTGCTCTTTGCCCTGGCTTCGAGAAGCCTCCCCATGAGAATAAGGGTAATAATTGTTGTCGCGGTATCGAAATAGACAGAGTTCATTCCTGCTGGAGAACCCAGCCATCCAGGAAACAAAACTGCGGCAGTGCTGTAGAGGTACGCAACGCCGGTTCCGACCGCAACGAGCGTATTCATATCGGCGGAAAAATGTCTCCCCACCTGCCATGCTGCCGCGAAAAATCTCTTTCCGGAAATAAACATCACCGGCGTCGCTGCTGCGAGCAGCAGTTTGTTGATGTCCTCCATCGACAACGGCGACCAATGCATAAACCATTGCGTCATGCTCACCATGCTGACGATCATGATCGGGACTGCAAGCACTGCACTGAAAATGAATTCCTTCTTTAACTGATCATAGGCGTTGTGTTGACGGGAATCATCGCGACCTTCCGAGCTTTTCAACGCCGTGGTCTCATTTGCAGGAAGAAGAAGTTTATACCCAGCGTCGGAAACCGCTGCAGAAAGAGCATTCATGTCTGTCCTCCTATCGTCAAACGAGACCGACACTTTTTCCGTAGCGAGATTGACATTCGCTTCCAACACACCGTCAACTTTTTTCAACGCTTTTTCAACGCGCAGAACGCAGCTTGCGCACGTCATTCCTTCGACGGGAAGATTCAATGTCTGCGGATGGAGATTAGCCATAAGAAGCTTTGGTTAGGGGAACAACGAAAATAATGATATCAATTCGCGCCAACAAGTTTATATCCGGCTCCGTCGATCGTATCGGCGATCAGTTTGGCCGATACTTTCGTTTCGTCGAATTGAATTTTTGCTTTCCCGATCTGCACATCCTCCACGACTACACTTTCAAGTTTCCCTAACTCCTTCTTTACGCTCATGACACAATGCCCGCACGACATTCCCTCGATCTTCAATTCTTGAGTCTTCATATTCGTATTTTATCTAATTAATTGATGGAATAGACATCTTTTTCACTTCTATTAAATTACAACAAACTAATCAAACAAACAATTTCCACGCCTTTTGCTCTCTCTTTCGATGTGTCAGGCAGTACGGATGTCAGACACCGTATTCAGAAATTCGCGGAATGTTGAAATATCTGGCAGGTGACTCAGCAAGGTGTCCGGCATCTGCCGCTTGCATCTCCTTCTTGCTTCCATTCAATCTCTTTCTTATTTTCTTTTACAATTTTTTGAAGGAAACCCATCCATGTCGTTAATGGTAAGCATTTCAGGCATCCGCGGTATTGTCGGTGAAGATCTTTCTCCCGACATCGTTGCAAAATATGCCGCGGCTTTTGCGGAATCTTGCAAGAGGGGAACGATCGTCATCGGACGAGACGGGCGGATCACAGGATCGAGCATCGCACACATTGTCAGCTCCACTCTCCTCCAGATGGGATGTCATGTTGTTGCAATCGGCATTTGTCCGACGCCGACCGTCGCTCTCGCAGTCGAGAAGATGAATGCAGCGGGCGGCATCGCTGTTACCGCAAGCCACAATCCGATTCAGTGGAACGGGATGAAATTCCTCGCTCCCGGCGGAATGTTCCTTAACATCGATGAAAATAAAAAGTTCTGGCAGATCGCAGAGCGCGGGAATTTCAAGTTCTCGCGGTGGAATGAGCAGGGTAAACATACAGCAGATTCGTCACAAATCGATTATCACATTGCGTCCGTTCTGTCTCTTCCATACGTGCATCCGAATCAAATCCGCAAACGAGGGCTGAAAGTAGTGGTGGATTGTGTCAACGCCGCAGGCGGCGTCATTGTCCCGAAACTCTTGCGGGAATTTGGCTGCACCGTCATCGAAATGAACTGCGACGTCAGCGGGGTCTTTTCCCATACGCCGGAGCCAATTCCTGAAAATCTCGCAGATTTGGCCAAGCGGGTCGTCGCCGAAAAAGCCGACGTCGGCATTGCCGTCGACCCCGATGTCGACCGGCTTGTCTTCATCGATGAGAACGGGAAACCATTTGTCGAAGAATATACCATTGCATCGGCAGTGAAGTTCGTCCTTCATGCGGAAAATAAACTCGGGAGAAGAAACCACACTGTTGTCGTCAACCTTTCCACGACACGCGCCGTCGACGATATCGCGGCGGAATACGGCGCAAACGTCGTGCGCACGCCGGTCGGCGAAATCAACGTCGCATCGAAGATGAAAGAACTCCACTCCGTCATCGGCGGAGAAGGAAGCGGCGGGGTGATTTTGCCGGAAGTACATTTTGGCCGCGACGCTATCGTAGGGATCGGCCTCTTCCTGCAGCTTCTGGTGGATTTTGGCGGAAAAACTTCCGAACTTAAGTCCAGTCTCCCCCAATACACCATCGTGAAGGACAAAATACAACTCGGTTCGCTGCAGCCGGATAATCTTCTCCGCACGCTGCATGAAAAATATTCTAAATCTGAAAAGACGAACATGGATGACGGCCTTAAGATCGATTTTGCCTCGTCGTGGGTTCACCTGAGAAAATCAAACACCGAGCCGATCATCCGCGTTATCGCCGAGGCACAATCGCACGAGGCGGCTGCCGCGCTCGTTGAAAAATTCAAAAAGGAAATAAGCAGGTAATCCTTGCCAGCGCAACGCCGTTTCGCGCTGCTGATACAATAAAATTGAAAGAAGGATTTCGTGACGCTCTGCAAGGTCACAGGTACAATTGTCTCGACGCAAAAGAATCAAACGCTGAATGAGTACAAGCTGCTCATCGTCCAGCCGATAGACTTGAAAGGCGTCTTCATCGGGAAGGATGTCCTCGCGATCGACACCGTCGATGCAGGCGTCGGCGACATGGTGTTGATCATTCAGGAAGGCGCGGGTGCACAGCAGGCGCTGAAAAGAAAAGATGTTCCGGTTCATACCGTCATCGTCGCCGTGGTTGACGGGCTGGATGTCGCTGGCTCATAAGGTCTCAGGGGACCTCGCCGCATACGTGACTACAATAATGCAAACTTCAAGAATGCACAACGGGATCAATATCTCCGACCTGCTGCGCCTCTCCGCTATTCCCGGAGTGGGAGCGAATCGCCTGCGGGCTCTTGTTACGCATTTCGGGTCGCCAACCGCGGTGCTCGGCGCAACGCCCCGCGAGCTGGCCCGCGCCGAAGGAATCGACAAAAAACTTGCATCTACCATCGCTCATTTTGCGGGCGGAGAAGACTTTGCAGAAGAGCAGCTCTCTCTCGCCAACAAAGTTAACGGGCGGATTGTCACGCTGTGGGATGACGAATACCCCGAGTATCTCAGGAAAATTTATGACCCTCCGCCGATCCTCTTTGTTCTCGGGACGATCGAGAAGAACGACAAGTATGCCGTTGCGATCGTCGGCACACGACGCCCTTCCCCCTACGGAAAATCGATGGCCGACCGTTTTGCAAAAGAACTTGCGGAACAAGGAATCTGTATCGTCAGCGGACTGGCACGGGGTATCGACACCGCCGCGCACTCCTCTTCGCTCAAAACTGGCGGAAGGACAATCGCGGTGATCGGTTCAAGCATTGATATTATTTATCCTTCCGAGAACAAGAGTCTCGCAGAACGCATTGAAGAGAACGGCGCCGTCGTTTCAGAATTCTACATGGGGACAAAACCAGACCCGGGGAATTTTCCCCGGCGCAACAGAATCGTCAGCGGCATGTCGCTCGGGACGCTCATCATCGAAACCGCAGAGAACGGCGGAGCGATGATCACCGCGTCAGCAACCCTCGACCAAAATCGGGAGCTGTTCTGCATTCCCGGCAACATCACGGAAAAGTACAGCTTGGGAACCAACAGGCTTATTCGCGACGGACATGCAAAGCTCGTTCAATCGGTCGACGACATCATCGCCGAATTGAAGCATTCTCTCCGACCCATCTTGAAATTTGCACAACCGCAAACGCCCGCGATCCTCTCGATCTTTGAACAAAAGATCCTCGACCTCCTTTCATCCGAGCCGTCGCATATCGATGTTGTCTCGGAACAATCGGGCCTGTCGATCCCGGACACATTGGTCAACCTGTTAAGCCTGGAATTCAAGGGTCTTGTTCGACAGCTTGCGGGAAAAATGTTCCAACGGGTGTAGCGCGGCAACTTCCGGTCTGGTAATGTTTTCGCCAACACAATAATCACGCCAAAAAACCTTTTGTTTCTTCCCAAAAAAGCATATCTTTATCCTACGCCTATGTTCACAATCGATGAAATTTTAGTCGACGGCAGGGTTGCCGACGTGCACTTTGCATGCGACCTCGCCGCTTGCAAAGGAGCATGTTGTACTTTAAGCGGAGGGCGCGGCGCGCCGGTCACCGATGAAGAAGTGGATGAAATTTACGAAGCCTATCCCATAATAAAAAAATATCTCCCCGAAGAGCACGTCGATTGGATCGAGCGTTACGGATTGGTCGAGGGAGCGCCCGGGTATTATGCGACCCAATGCAAAGATGAGCGGGCATGCGTTTTTGTTTTTTACGACAACGGCATAGCCAAATGTTCGTTCGAGAAAGGGTTTTACAACAAAGAACTTCAGTGGCGGAAACCCCTCTCCTGCCACCTGTTCCCATTACGGGCGAGCTACGGCAATCCCGAACAATTGAGGTTTGAGTACTTACACGAATGCGAACCGGCTTTAAAAAAGGGAAGCGCGGAGAGAATACCCATGTTCAGATTTTTAAAAGACGTACTGCTACGCGCATACGGGGAAACATGGTTCAAGCGGTTCGAAACCGAATGTGAAGAGCGTTCATGTAATTCTCAAAGAGGCGTTTAGGATCTATGCTCCAAATCTCACAGCAGCAACGGCTGCTACAAAAACTCACACCGCAGCAGATCCAGTACCTCAAGCTTCTACAGCTCCCCACTATCGCACTCGAACAGCGAATCAAGACAGAGTTGGAACAAAATCCCCTCCTTGAAGAAGGCATCGAGGACGAGATCGAACTCGCACAAGAAGATGCCGAGAACGAAGCGCCCGAAACCGAAGCGGCGACGGACGCCGAAGCCGAAGCAAAGAAGGAAAAGGACGAGGAGTTCACCTTTGAAGATTTTGTGAACGATGAGAATTCGTACGCGCCGAAAACGAACAATCAGCAGGATGACGAGGACCGCGACGAAATCCCGATGTCTGCACCCGAGCCGTTGCTGCAGAAACTGAGGGCACAGCTCGAACTTGTCGATTTGACCGAGACCGGAATGCTTGTTGCCGATGAGATCATCGGCAACATCGACGAGGACGGCTACCTTCGACGTGATTTGAGCCTGATCGTCCAGGACATCAACCTCTCACGCGGCCTCCAATTGACGGTTCAGCAAGCCGAGCTTGTTTTAAAGCGGGTTCAGCGGCTTGAGCCCGTAGGAATCGGGTCGCGAACTCTTCAGGAGTGCCTGCTGCTGCAGCTCGAAGGGCGTGAATTCGACCCGAAGCTGAAGAAACTCGCGCGCGTCATCCTCGAAACATATTTTGATGAATTTACCAAAAAGCATTTCGAACAGCTCTCAAAACTTCTGGGGATCCCGCTCCCGGAAGTAAAGGAAGTCCTCGATCTCATTTCTCATCTCAACCCGAAGCCTGGCGAAGGAGAAATATCGGCCCAGGAAAACTATATCACCGTCGACTTCATCGTCCACTTTGAGGACGGCGAGTTCATTATCCAGCTCAACGACAAGAACGTTCCGCCGCTCCGCATCAATAAAGACTACAAAGAGATGATGTCGCGGAAGAAAAAGAACGGGGTCAACGCAGAAACAAAGACCTTCATCCGCCAGAAGTTTGAAGCCGCAAAATGGTTCATTGCGTCGATTTACCAGCGGCGCGATACGATGCTGCGCGTGATGCGCACCATTGTCGACAAGCAGCGCCAGTTCTTCGAGTTCGGAGACGGGCTGAAGCCGATGATCTACAAGGACATCGCCGCTGTCATCAAGATGGATATCTCCACGATCAGCCGTGTCGTAAACGGAAAATATGTGCAGACAGATTTCGGCGTCCACGAACTCCGCTACTTCTTCAGCGAAGGCATCAGCACTCAAAGCGGAGAAGACGTCTCGAACAAGGAAGTCAAGCTCCGCATCAAAGAGATCCTCGAGACGGAGGACCCGCATAAACCGCTGAGCGACGACCGTATCGCGGAAATACTGAACGAACGGGGATTCAACATCGCGCGGCGGACCGTCGCCAAGTACCGGGAATCGATGATGATCCCCGTGGCACGCCTGCGGCGGAAAATTTCTTAACCACTTAATGCACGCGGACATACTATGGACAACACTATTCATTCAACGACGATCATCGGGCTCGCACGCGACGGCAAAGTTGCCCTCGGCAGCGATGGTCAAGTGACCCTCGGCGCGACCGTGGTCAAGCATACGGCAAAAAAAGTGCAGCGGCTGTACAACAACTCGGTCCTTGTCGGCTTTGCCGGCGCCTCTGCCGACGCATTCACTCTCATGGAACGGTTCGAAGAAAAGCTTCAGAAACACCAGGGGAATCTTGAACGCTCTGCGGTCGAACTCGCCAAAGACTGGAGGACCGACAAGTACCTCCGCAGGCTCGAGGCGATGATCGGGGTGCTTGATAAAGAACATGCGTTCATCATTTCAGGAACAGGAGACGTCATCACACCCGACGACGGCATTGTTGCCATCGGATCGGGGGGACCGTATGCCCTCGCGGCGGCGCGAATGCTCGTCGCCTACACGAAACTCTCGGCCCGGGAGATCGTGACGCAATCCATGAAAACCGCATCAGAAATCTGTATCTATACCAACCAGAATATCTCAATCGAAGAATTGTGAAATAATGAAAACACTCGGCACATCGGAAAAGCATCAACCTCTGGCAGAGCGCAGCAACAGTCCAAAAAGTTCGGACGAGCTCACACCCACTCAGATTGTCCGTGAATTGGATAAGTACGTCATCGGTCAGCACGAAGCGAAAAAATCAGTCGCGATCGCTCTGCGGAATCGCTGGCGCCGCCTGCAAGTTCCGGAAAATCTCCGCGAGGAGATCATGCCCAATAATATTATCTTGATCGGCCCTACCGGCGTGGGGAAAACCGAGATCGCGAGAAGGCTGGCGAAACTGTCGAACGCCCCATTCATAAAAGTGGAGGCGTCAAAATTTACCGAAGTCGGGTATGTCGGACGCGACGTCGATTCCATGATCCGCGACCTGACAGAGCTTGCCGTGGTCATGGTGAAATCTGAAAGGACCGGGGAAGTTCAGGAGAAAGCAGAACGACTCGCCGAAGAGCGGATTCTCGACATCCTGATTCCTTCGGTCCGCAAATCGAAAACCGACGCGAACGCCGCACCTGATGCGCCGTCTGACGAAGAACTGAATGAAAAGACCCGCGAACGGTTCAGGGAGAAGATCAAAGCCGGTCAGCTGGACGACCGGATCATCGAGCTCGACGTTCCGAGCGACCAATTTCCTGCAATGCAAATTCTCGGCCCCATGAACCTGGAAGAAATCGGCGTCAACCTGCAGGATGTCTTCGGCAATCTCATGCCGAAGAAAATGAAAAAAAGGAAGCTCTCAATCGCGGACGCGAAAAAGATACTCGTCCAGGAAGAGGCTCAGAAACTGATCGACCAGGACGCCGCTGTCAAGGATGCAATCCACAGGGTTGAGAACTCAGGCATCGTCTTTTTGGATGAAGTCGACAAGATCGCGGGAAACCGTGGCGCATCGGGGGGCCCCGACGTTTCACGTGAAGGCGTTCAGCGCGATCTGCTTCCCATCGTTGAGGGATCAACGGTCGCGACCAAGTATGGTATGGTGCGCACGGACCACGTGCTGTTCATCGCCTCGGGGGCGTTTCACGTATCGAAGCCTTCAGACCTCATTCCCGAACTCCAGGGCCGGTTCCCGATTCGCGTCGAACTAAAAAGCCTGACGGAGGAAGATTTCGTAAAGATCCTCACACTGCCGCAGAACGCGCTCATCAAACAATACACCGCCCTTCTTAAGACGGACGGGATTGAGATCGAGTTTGCCGACGAAGCAATCCGGGCAATAGCTCGAATCGCGACGCAGGTAAACGAAGAAGTAGAGAACATCGGCGCACGGCGCCTTCACACAATTATGACCTCACTTCTTGAAGAGATCCTCTTCGATGCTCCGGAAAAAATCTCGGCAGCAAAACTAGCGATAACGAAAGAAATGGTGGAGGAGAAACTCAATATGATCGTAAGGGATAAAGATCTGAGCAGGTTTATATTGTAACTTTTGGGCTGTCGGACACCTTGTGGATTAGGCTGACGATTAGTCGAATAACGTAAAGAACTCTCTAGAAGCTATTTCAAAAATAGGTTGATGCAGCATGCATTTGTAAATGTCATGCTGAGCAAAGCGAAGCATCCATGACGCCGAAGCCTTGTAGATTCACGATGCATGATTGTCCTGGATTCTCCCGAAGGGATGCCTTCGGCATTCACTCCGATCAGAATGACATGATTCGGGGTTCTTGCGGCAGGTTCTAGTGACAAGGAGTCCGACAGCTCCGATGTCTCGTCCTAAAAAAACCTTACAGATTTTGAGTTAAGGGTAAAGGGGCTGCAGATGTAACATGCAGTCCCTTTTTTGTTTTCCATGATTTAGGACTCAGGCTGATCTTCTCATGGG
>Ga0265338_10000772_pt1 | contig 54559 bp, 54 predicted proteins | sample 42126metaG_FD_193579 | JGI IMG/M metagenome (GOLD analysis project Ga0265338, IMG submission 193579) | Rhizosphere microbial communities from Carex aquatilis grown in University of Washington, Seatle, WA, United States - 4-21-26 metaG | ecosystem: Host-associated > Plants > Roots > Rhizosphere... | reverse complement strand
CCCACCAGGATGAAGGGCGCCTTGACGTTGATGGCGTAGACCGCGTCGATGTCCGCGTCGCTGGCGTCCGGGGTGGGGCCGAACGGGAAGATGCCGGCGTTGTTGACCAGGATGTCGACGTGGCCGTCGCCGAGCTCGACCGCGTGGCGGGCGAGCGCCCGCACCGAGTCGCCGTCGGCTAGATCAGTGGCGATGAAGTCGGCCTTTCCCCCCGCGCCCCGGATGGCCGCGACGGCCGCGTCCCCGCGGGCCGCATCCCGCCCGCTGGCCAGGACGTGCGCGCCCATGTCATGTTGCGCCCTTCTCGATGAACTGGGTTGCCTGATCCACAATGGCCGGAAAAAACTGGGTTGTCCAATCCAGTTAAGTTGTACAGTAGTGGCATGGCAGCGAACGAGACCGACGCGAGCGGGGCCGAGCCGGGACCGGGGCGGCCGCTTACCCGCCGGGGGCGCCTGACGCGGTAGCGGATCCTCGCGGCCGCGGCCGAGCTGATGATGGAGAACGGCGTGGCCGAGACCACGCTGGAGGACATCAGGGCAGCAGCCGGGGTCAGCGGCTCACAGGTCTATCACTACTTCGCCGACAAGCAGGCCCTGGTTCGCGCGGTCATCGATTACCAGGCCGCCGCGGTCCTCGACTTCCAGGGCGCGTACCTGGACCAGCTAGACACGTTGCCCGGCCTTCGGGCGTGGCGCGACTTCCTGGTCGACCACCAGCGTCGGCTCGGGTGCCAGGGCGGCTGCCCGATCGGCGCCCTCGGCGCCGAGGTCGCCGAGACCGACGCCATCGCCCGGCTAGCGGCGGCCCGGGGGTTTGGCCGCTGGGAGGCTAGGATCCGCGACGGCTTCCGGGCCATGCACGTCCGTGGAGACCTCCCTGCGGCCACCGATCCTGACGACCTCGCGCTCGCGATCCTGGCCGCCCTCGAGGGCGGCCTCCTGCTAACCCGGCTCCGCCGAGAGACCAGGCCCCTTGAGGTAGCACTGGAAGCGATGCTCGATCGCATCCAAGGCCTCACTGCGGCAGCGTGAGTGAGCCGGTTGGTCGGCACGACGCTGGTGCGGCCCGTGCCGCGCGTGATTAGCGAGTCCGGCCAACCTGGCCTGTCGCCGGCAATTGCGCAGACGTTACCGGCAACGGTGCACTGGTCCTGAAAGCAGCCCCAGCTGACAGGATTCCGTCATGACGGCGTCAGCTACTCGCTTGCCCGCGTTGGCAATAACGGCAGCATTGACGCCAAGGTGTGCGCGGCTATTGCGACCGACGTCGCGGCGATCGTCACGCGATCGCTGGCAGCGTCAGCCGCCCCGTCCACGCGGCGAAGGTTTGCCTGAAAGGGTGCTGGCTTCGCGTTACCTCGCGCGGTAATCTCAGGCCCGCGGGTTAGCGATGCCCGCGCACCCGTAGTCGGCAAGCCTTCTCATTCGCCGGAAACACCGGAATGATCCGCCATTTGCGGCGAATTCTGCATGCCATTTCACGTCTGCCGAAAGGCTGGATCTTGCCCTCCCGACGCTTCTTCGCCGCCGTGGCGGCCGCCGCCGCGCTCGCCGCCTTGACCCCGATGACTGCCGCGCATGCTGCACAGCTGCCCCAGGCGCGGACGGCCTGCTCGGCCAGCTACCTGGACGGCGACTACCGCCTCGGCCCCACGGACACACCGGACGCTGGCGCCGTCGGGCTCCAGCTGTTCGGGTACTGGCGGCTGGCCGGCCTGACGCCTAAGCAGTTCATCGCCCGCTACTGGGATTTCTCGGCCGATAGCTGGGAATACCCGCCGGACAACGGTTTCCTGGTGATCGCTGACCACCCGGTCGAGTACCGGCTGACGCTGGAGCCAGGGTCGCCGCTTGATCGCTACGGGAGCACTTACGGCGGGTACCTTGCCCCGGCCGGCACGCCCTACTGGGCTCGCTCGCTCCCGCCGTCGAACCTGGACGACGCGACCGGGTTCACCTGCAATTACCACACCTACAAGGTGCGCAGGGCGTTCAAGGTCGAGGCAGGGCCGGCCGCGCCCGCCTTCGGCCAGCCCGGGCTCGGCCTGCAGTACCAGCTGGTCGCGTCGCTGCTGCCAGGCGACCCGGCCCAGCCGAGCGTGCAGTGGCTGCTGGTTCACGGCTACCTGTCCGCGACCAACTAAGGGCCGGGCTCCCGATGAAGGTCAAGCGGCTGGCTGCCGCCGCGGTGCCGCTCGCTCTCGCTCTCGCGGTCGCAGCGTCGGGCCCGGCCCGCGCAGGGACCGTCCACGGCTACCCGAACCCCACCGCGTACAAAGAGGCGGTCAAGCTGTCGCACCTTAAGACGGTCGGCACCTGTGCAGGGTACGTCCGCAGCAAGTTCCCGGACAACGAGCCGTCCGATGTCTCGTCCGGGCACACGCTGGACGGCAAGCGCCTGAGTCTGCGCTACTACGTTATCGAGCTGGACTCTTCCGGCGCGCAGATCCCGGCAGGCAAGTCCGAGTCGTACATGACCGGCATCCTGCACAACGAATACACCGGCAAGACCATCACGCTCAAGCACGGCCCGGACAGCACGGCCATCCAGGTGGACCACATCGTTGCCCTGGGCGATGCCTGGAAGGTGGGGGCGTGTCACTGGTCGTCGTCCGAGCGCAGGTCGTTCGCCATCGACGTGGCCGAGTTGCGGGCCGTGGACACCGGCGACAATGAGGTCAAGTCGGACAAGGACGCCGCCCAGTGGCTCCCCCCGGCGAACCGCACCTGGTACGTCGAGACCCAGATCAACATCAAGGCAAAGTACGGCCTGGGTGTCACCGCCGCTGAGCGCGGCGCCATGACGAGGGTGCTCAAGACCGGCAAGTGACACGGCTTGCTCGTCCGGGTCAAGCAGCGGGAACACCCGCACTTCGCGGCGCGCGGGGTGGGCGGTGAGGTCGCGGGAAAACGCCTCGGCCGAGGCGCGGCGGACCCTTTCGTGGCCGCCGGGATCGCCGTAGAAGTCCCAGACGTAGCGGTCCGCGCCCGCCTCGGATCAAAGGACCGGGCGGTGATGAGGTAGCGGCCGACATTGTCCGGATCAGGCTGCACGGATCCGCGCTGCTTGAGCAGAGTAAGCGCATTCGTTCGGGATATTCAAAGTTCTTCTGCTGAACGCGTGGCCAGGACGAACGCGCGGTCCGCGTGGTGCCATTGCCTCCCTGCCTGCAGGCCGGCATCCGCGACGGCGCGCAGCAGTGCCGCCGTGCCCATCCGGGCCCAGGGGAAGTCCGGGCCGCGGCGGCCGTCGGGGTGTTCGAGCTGTGCGGTCAGCTGCTCGTCGATATCGCCGGGCTCGGCCTCGATCAGGATCCGGCCGCCCGGCGCCAGCAGATCGGCGCAGCGGCGCAGGAGACGGGCCGGGTGACCGCCGATGCCGATGTTGCCGTCCGCGAGCAGCACGGTCGCCCACCGGCGCCGCCCCGGCAGCGGGTCGAAGACCGAGCGGTGCAGGGCGAGTGCCCCGGCCTGGCGCACCCGGGCCACCGCAGCCGGGGAGATGTCCACGCCGAGCACCGGGATCCCGCGCTCGGTCAGTGCCACCGTCAGTCGCCCAGGACCGCAGCCCACGTCGAGGACGGGGCCGCGGCAGTGCCGAAGCATTCCTTCGTCGATGTCGTCGGGCGCCCCGCACCACCGGGAGACGTGCAGTGGCAGCGCGCGGCCGTCTGCGGTCCGTAGGACCAGCGCTTCCGCCTGCTCGCGCATCGCCTCCTCGTACAGGGCGATCGCCCCTGCCCTCATGCCGTTTCCCTGCCTGCTTGCACCACGTCAGCGATCACGGGTGCGAGATTATTACCAAAGCTGCGCCACGCATTGGCGGTAGAGCCTTACGAAACGGGAAATTGTAACTCCAGGCGCTCGCGGGCGCTGGTCGTTCCCGGACCCGGGAGGTGTCCGCGCGCATTCTCGTAGTTTTCATCAGTTTGTAAGGTCTTTATTGGTCATTAATCCGTAATGTGGTTTTCCTCCCTCCCCGTGGGCCGGATGCCATCTAATACCTGGCATGACCCTCAGCATCGACCGGGATATCCTGCTACGCCCACAGGATGCCGCTGAGCCGTCCCCCGGCCGGGGGTTCCGGCGCCAGCGGGCACCTCGCGCCGCGCAGGTGGTCGCGGCGCTGGTCGGTCTCGCCGCGATCGGCGCCTACCTGTTCGTCGCGCTTCGCCGGCTGGATTACCCGTTTGCGCTCGAGCAGCTAGAGGGCAATTCGCTCGTCGAGGTGCACCGCATCCTGGCGAGGCAGCCGCTGTACCCGGCGCCGACCGCCGGGTATGTCCCGGACGGGTACCCGCCCCTTTACTTCTTCGTCTCGGCCGCCTTCGCCCGCGTGCTCGGTGTCTCGTACCTGTCGCTGCGGCTGGTCTCGCTGATCTCCTCGCTCGCCTGCTTCGCGCTGCTGGCCCGGCTGGTCCAGCGCGAAACGGGGAGCATCGCGGCCGGGACCGGTGCCGCTGGTATGTTCGCCGCGACCTACTTCGTGGCGGGCACCTGGTTCGACCTGGCCAGGGTCGACTCGCTTTTCCTCGCGCTGAGCATCGCCGGACTGTACGCCGCCCGGCACATGCGCGCCACCCGGGGCGCGATCGCCGTCGGGGTGCTGCTCGCGGCCGCGGCCCTCACGAAGCAGACCGGGCTCGCGGAGGGCGCCGCGGTTTTCGCCGCGCTGCTGACGGGGCCGCGCCGCAGGCTCGCCGTCGTCGCCGCGCTGACCGAGGCGGCGGTGTTCGGCGTCAGCACGCTGGTGCTCAGGTTCACCAGCGGCGGCTGGTACACCTACTACACCTTCAAGCAAATGAGCGAGCACTCGCTGGCCTACGGTAACTTCGGCTGGTTCTGGACGGCCCTGCTGACCGCGACCGGCCTGGCCGCGGGCGCCGCCCTCATCGGCGCTCGCCGGGTGCCCCGTGAGCTGCTCGCAGGCTGCGCCGCCCTGGCCGTCGAGGGCTACGCCACCCTGGTGCACAGCGGCGGGGCGATCAACGACATGCTGCCCGCGTACCTGGCCGTGGCGCTGCTCGCGGGCCTGGCGCTCGGCAGCTCGGCCCGGTGGGTCACGATCGCGTCAGGCGCCCTCGTCATCGCCCAGTCTGTCTTCCTGCTGGCGAGTGCCCATCCCGCCCAGGCGATTCCCGCCAGCGCCGATCGCGCGGCTGGCCAGCAGCTAGTCGCGGGCATGCGGGCATTCGGCGGCGTGGTCGCGGTTCCCGGCGATCCCAGCCTGAGCCTGCTGGCGGGAATGTCGCCCGCCGCGGTCCCCGGCGCGGTGTACGACGTGCTGCGGGCCACCGACAAGGCCGGGATCCTGAGTTACCGCGACAGCGCCGACCAGGCGGTCAAGAGTCGCCAGTTCAGCGCGTTCATCACTGCCAGCCTCGGGCAGCCGCTGAACAACCCGCCTGACCTGGTCAAGGACTACCAGGAGTGCTTGCAGCCGCAGCCTGCCAAGGGGGCCGCCACGCTGCTCGTCCCAGTCGCCGGGCACCCCGCCCGCCCCGCTGTGGTGTGGATACCGCGGGGCAGCGGCTCCTGCGCGGATGCCATCGCGGCCCTGGACGGCGGCAAGGCGGACGGCTCGTGAGATCGCACATGAGGGAGCCCGCGCACTCGAGCGATCCCGGCCTCATGACCGGCCCGTCCGAACCTTCCGGTCTCCCCGGGCCGTTCCGCCGGTCGTTCTGGCGCAGCCCGGTCCGCGGGCCGTGGCTCACCTCGGTGCTCGGCCTGGCGCTGCTGGTGTCCATTCCGGTGATGTTCGCGACCGGCCTGCTCTCCTACGCCGCCTACAACCCGGGCCTTAGCCCGCTCAACGACGAGACGCCGGGCAGGGGGATCCTCGGGTTCTACCTGTTCTCCTGGCCCACCCACCCGATCTGGCTGTACCGGGTCACCCAGGGCGTCCACGTCACGTTGGGGCTGGCGCTGGTACCAATCCTGCTGTTCAAGCTGTGGTCGGTGCTACCGAAACTGTTCGAGTGGCCACCAGCGCGCTCGCTCGCGCATGCCCTGGAGCGGCTGTCGCTGTTCCTGCTCGTCGGCGGCGCGGTGTTCGAGTTCGTCACCGGAATCTTGAACATCCAGACCTGGTACCCGTTCCCGACTTCCTTCTACACGATGCACCTGTACGGCGCCTGGGTCTTCATGGCCGGCTTCGTGGTACACGTGCCGCTCAAGCTGCCGGTCATGATCAAGGCGCTGCGCAGCCGCCGCTTCTGGCGGGAGCTGCGCACCAACCTGGCGCAAACTCGCCCGGAGCCACCGGACGCCGGCTACCTGGCGCCCGTGGCGCCCGCCATTCCGACAATCTCCCGGCGCGGTGTGCTGGCGTTCGCAGGCGCGGGCTCCGCGCTGATCGCGGCGCTGTCGGTGGGCCAGTCGCTGGGCGGGCCGCTGCGGCGGACCGCCCTCCTCGCCCCGCATAACCAGCCGGTCAGCGGCCCTGATGCCGGCACCGTGGGGGACTTCCAGGTCAACAACACCGCGCGCAACGCTGGGATCACCACGGCCGAGACCGGCGAGTCCTGGCGGCTCACCCTCGGGACGGGCAGCGAGTTCGGGACCGAGGGCCAGACGATCCAGGCCGGCCGGAAGCTGAGCCGGGCCGACCTGCTTCGCATGGATCAGCACACCGCCAGCCTGCCGATCGCGTGCGTCGAAGGCTGGTCCACTGACAACCAGACCTGGACCGGCGTCCGGCTGCGCGACCTCGCCGCGCTGGCAGGCGTCACTCACCCGTCGGCCGTCTACGTGCAGTCACTGCAGCACGGCGGGGGATTCAGCCGGGCGGTACTGTCCGCTGAGCAGGTCATGGACCCGGACTCGCTGCTGGCCCTGCGCGTCAACGGCACAGACCTGTCGCTTGACCACGGCTACCCCGCGCGGGTGATCGTGCCCGACAACCCCGGCGTGCACAACACCAAGTGGGTCGCCAGCCTGACCTTCGGGAGCTGACATGGGCTGGTTCAAACGCTGGTACGGCGCCAACCCGCTGCACCTGCTCGCGCTGATCGGCTGTTTCGCGCTCGCCTGGTACGCCGGCGCCGGGCTGCTGCACGCCAAGGCCGTCGGCGTTGCCGTCTGGTTCGCCGGCGCGGTGGTCGGCCACGACCTGATCCTGATGCCGCTGTACGCGCTAGCCGACAAGTCGGTCACGGTGGTCTTCCGGCATCGTCCGCCGAAACTGCCGACGGTGCCCTGGATCAACTACCTGCGCGTCCCGGTGGTGCTTTCCGGCCTGTTGCTGCTGATCTGGTTTCCGCTGATCTTCCGGATTCCGTCCCGTTTCCCGCGCACGACTGACCTGTCGCTTGACCCCTACCTCGGGCACTGGCTCGTCGTGACCGGGGCGCTGTTCCTGCTGTCGGCCGTAGCGCTCGCGGTGCGATTCAGGCTGCCCCGCCCGGCTCCCAGCGGGCAGCAGGAGCCAACGCGCGACGGGGAAGTTGCCGACCTGTTCCGGCGCCCGGCTCCTGCTTACCCGGAGCAGGCACCCTATCCCGAGTGGCAGCCGCCCTATCCAGGGCAACAGCCGTACTATCCCGAACGGGAGCCGCGCTATCCGGACCAGCCACGCTATCCGGACCAGCCCCGGGGCTACCCCGGCCCGCCGCGTTACCCCGATCAGCAGCCGCGTTACCCGGAGCAGCCGCGTTACCCCGGACCGCCGCCGCGGTATTCGCCTGGCGAGCGCAACTCAGCGCCGCCAGACTGGTGGTGATCCTTCCGTCCTGCTACTGGACCTGCCAGTAGGTTGTGTAGCGCTGGTGAGCTACGTCGCAGACCGGACTGAGGGACATGAGGCGCGCCTCGCCCGGGGGCCCGGTGGATCCGAGTGCCTCGAAGGCCAGCGGGGACGCGCTCACCTGCCGAATGGAGGACAGGTCGAGGGCCGGCCCGCGCACCGCGTCGCCGGTCAGGCCCGCGAGGACGACCGGACCGTAGGCGAGCGCCGCGACCCGTGGGTTGTCGGGCGCCCGCCACAGGGCCAGGCTGGTGCCGAAGGAGACCAGGAGCTCGTCGCCCGGCCGCCACACGCGGGTGACTTCCACCGCTGCTGGCCGGGCGGCCCGCGCTGACGGGTCAGCCTGGCTCGTTTTCAACGGCAGGGATTGCCGCCTCCCGTTTAGGGTCGCCGCCACCGACGTGGCCCAGGCGGGAACACGAACTCTCACCGTCAATGAGCCGGCGCCCGCCTCGACCGTGAGAGTTGTCGCGGGAACGCCGGGGATGCTTGTCGCCTGGCGGAGCGTCAGGCTATCGGCGCGCACTCGCGAGGGGATGAAGAGGTTGACGCGGAGGGCGCCGTCAGGATCCCGGGTGTAGATCGTGTCGGTGAAGCGGGTCGGTGTCTCCAGGCCGGTTGCGGTGTCGCAGGTGAACGTGCCGTAATCGGTCGCGAAGGCATTCTCATTGGCACCGGGGAAGTAGTTGGCCGGGACCTGCTTGCGCGCGCCCGGCGACAGGCCCGTGTAGTAGGCGACGAAACCGTGCGGCGAGCCAGGATCCTGGGAGCCGAGCAGGTGGTTGACGAGGGTGCGCTCGTAGTAATCCATGTAAGCCGCGTTGCCCGGCTCATGGAAGTGCAGGAGACGGGTCAGCTTGAGCATGTTGTAGCTGACACAGCCCTCGCAGGTGTAGTTCGAGAGCTCGCCCGCCACCACATCCGGCCGTCCCCAGACCTCGTGGTTGCCCTGGCCGCCGATCGCGTACGAGTGGTGGGCCGTCGACATGTGCCAGAAGTTAACCGCCGCGTTCCAGTACTTCTCATTCCCGGTCTCTTCCGCCAGCCGCAGGGACGCGACGACCTTCGGCGTCGAGACATTGCACTGCGCGCCGTCAAGATGGTCGATGTTGGCGGCCAGCGGGTCGAGGAACCTCGCGTGATAGAACCGCTCCGCTGCCTTCAGGGTCTTCCGGTCCCCGGTGATGGCGTAGAGGTTAGCCAGGGCCTCGGGCAAGCCGCCGAACTCGACCTCAAGGATCGCCTGCATGTGCTGGTAGGGCAGGTTTCTCGTGCGGCGGTCGACCCAGTCGGCGAGACGGGACGCCACGCTGAGTGCCTGGCTGTTCCCGGCTAGCTGATACTGGTCGATCAGTCCGGCCAGGTACTTGTGGATCATGTAGTACGGGGACCAGACCTTGCGTACCTGGCCATCCTCCAGCCAGGTGAAGTACTGCTCGGGAAATGCCGAGAGGTACCCGTAGCTGTAGCCCGCGGCCGGCGCCCTGGCTTGCAGGCTCGCTAGCTGTGCGACGAGATAGTCGCCCTTGGCCTGCAGGGCGCGCCGGGCGGGGTCGCTGGCGTTCGTGCCCGTGCCCGCGTATGCCCACGCGAGAGCCGACAGCAGGTGGCCCGTCACGTGGCCGCGGATTTTGGAGTCAGGGCTTTCCCAGCCGCCGACAGGCGCGGCCCGCACGGGGAGCCCGTAGTTGACCCGGAAACTGCGCAGCATCCGGTCCGGGTCGAGGAAGAGCAGGTAAGCGAGGTTGCGCTGCTGGTTGCCCTGGAACGAGCCGCCCAGGAGGCGGACGTCGGCCCGCGGCACCGCCGCGGTCTTGCCCGCGGTGCCGTCAGGTGCGTAAGCCGCCCCGGGAGCGTAGGCGTCGCGGGCACCGGGGCGCGGGCTCGCGGAGGAGGTGTCGGCGATGCCCAGGTAGGCGGAGCCTGCGGCGAGGACTGCCGCGGCGCCGAGCACCGTGAGCGCATCCCTGCGCCGCAGTGGCACACCTGTCACCCTTGGTGCCTCCTGCCTGCACCAGACGGCCGCTGCTTGCCATTCTAGGAATCTTGCGCGAGTTGTTCCAGCCTGGGCGTCACCCTGGCCGAGAGGAAGGAAACAGGCGGTCCAGGTGGTACTCGATGACGGCTTGAGCTTGGCCGGTCGAGGACTGCCCGGTGAGGACGCTCGTGGCCAGTCCCGCGGACATGGCCATCAGGCTGACGGCCTCCAGGTCCGGGTCCAGTTGAGCCGGCGTGTCGCCGGCTTCCTGGGCTGCTCGCAGCTGGGCCGCCAGTACCTGGTTCACCGCGTCAGAGTTCTTGACCAGCGGCGCGATCGCCAGTGCCGGATCGGTTAGCGAGAGCGCCAGGTAGGCGGTGTAGATAACGTAGAAGGTGCGCATCTCGTCGTCGGCGGGCAGCGCCTGGGCCAGGATGGCCGCGACGATGGTGCGCGGGGTAGCCGGGGTTCCGGGCTGGCCGGCTTCCCTGAACCGCGTCGTGGCCCGCGCGGCAAACTGGGCCGCTAGGTGCTGCATGGCGGCCAGCAGAAGCTCCTCTTTGGTGCCGAAGTAGTACTGCACCAGCCGCAGTGATACGCCAGCCTCGGCCGCGACCTCGCGCATCCCGGTGGCGTGCAGCCCGCGGGAGGCGGCGGTTCGCAGCAGCGCGTCCGCTATCTGCTTCCGCCGTTCCTCATGGTCAACGCGTTTCGGCATCCGCTCACCGTACCTGTCTCGGCTGCCGCCTTTCCTGGCCCGCTCGTTGATGATACGTTCGTATCATCAAAATGGCGGAACCGGCCGTGAGGGAGTACGAGAGACGTGCCTGGGATCAAACGCATTACCCGTGCGGCAGGCTCGGCGCCTGCGGGCGAGCCGGGCTCGTGGGTGAGCGATGCGGCCCGGGAGAAGTTCATGGCCGCCTACGAGCAGGTCCTCGCGCAGTGGCCGCGGCCACGGGAGGAGTTCGATATCGAGACGGCAACCGCCACCACGCGCGTGCACGCCTACCGGCCGCACCCGCACGGCGCGCCGGTGGTGCTGCTCACCGGAGCCGGGGGTAACGCAGCGGCCTGGTTCCCGCACGTGACGGCCCTGGCTGAGGTCGGCCCGGTGTACGCAATCGATATGCCCGGCGACGCGAACCCCAGCGTCGCGCGAGCCCTGATGGCTCCCCCGGAGTCGTGCGCTGCGTGGCTGGACGAGCTCCTGGGCAAGCTCAGCGACCATCCTGCGCACCTGGTGGGCTTTTCCTACGGCGGCTGGGTGGCCATGAACCAGGCAATCCGCGCGCCCGGGCGGGTTGCGTCCATCACGCTGCTCGACCCGGCCGGGCTCACCGCGCTCGGCGCACGCTTCTGGTGGTGGATGTCCGTCAGCGGCCTGGCCACGCTGACTCCTATGCCGCTGCGCCGTCCCCTGGCCCGATGGCTGGACAACCCGGCCATGCTGCAGCCAGAGCTCATGAAGCTCATGTGGGCAGCCATCCGCGGCTACCGAATGGAGCCGAAGTTCCCCGGCATCCTGGCCGACGACGAACTCCGCGCGATCAGCGTGCCGGCCCTGCTGATCACCGGAGCGCGCAGTGCCATGCTCACCCCGCAGGAGGCCCGGGCCCGAGGATGCCTGATGCCGCACGCAGAGGTCGCCGTCGTCCCCGGCAGCCACGGCGGCTTTAACCGCATCGACGAACTGAACGACCGGATCTCCGCCTTCATCAAAGCCCGGGGTGCGTCGGTCGCGGGGACCGGTTAGGCGCCGCCCTCGCCGCGCTGAGCAGCCTGACTACCACCTGTCGCATGGCTGGTGCCCACCCGATGTCCGCGGTCTGGCCGGCCTGGAATGGCTGGGTGGCGAACGGTACCGGAGCCCGGACGGGCCGGCCTGACGGCACCGACCCGGTTGCGGTCGTGTCGGTGGGGGCCGGCGCCGTCGCTGTCGGGCTCATCGTCGGGACGGCCGCTGTGGCTGGGCTCGACGGTGCCGTGGGCTGCTTCGTCAGAGTTTGGGCCGGGGACGCGCTCTGGACCGGGGTCTCGGCCGGCCCGGTCCCCGGCGTTGACGCGTCGCCGCTGCCGGCCGGCCCGGCCGACGGCACCGTCACGAGGTCCCCGTGCTGGTAGCTCACGGCAAGGGCGAGTACGACGTGGACGTACTCGTCTGCGTCGTTGTAACGCAGCACTGCGGCTGCTTCCTGAGCCGGGTTGGCCAGGTCCCCGCCGCCCGCGCACAGGTAGTCGGCCGCGGCGAGCGCGGCATCGAAGATGTTATTCGGGTCTTTCTTGCCGTCGCGGTTGCCGTCGGTGCCGTACTGGGCCCAGGTCGAGGGGATGAACTGCATCGGCCCGACGGCCCGGTCGAAGTTCGGGTCCCCGTCGAGCTTGCCGCCGTCAGTGTCGCGAACGAGGGCGACACCGTCCCGGCCGTCGAGGGGAAGGCCGTAGATGGGCCGCGTACCGTACCCGTCCGGAAGTAGCACGGCGCCGCCGAATTGACCGTTGTCCGACTCGACCCGGCCGATCGCCGCCAGCAACTGCCACGGCAGGCGGCAGGCGGCGTCGCTGACGGCGAGGGCGGCGGCCGCGCGCTGGTACGCCTCCAGCGCCACCTGGGGGATGCCGCTGGCGTCGAGTGCGGTCGTCACCGCTGGACTGGTCAGCACCTGCTTGACTGGTTCGGTCACGTCACCGGAGCCGACCGGTACCGCCTTGAGCAGCTTCGGGTCCAGGTACGGCTTCACGACCGGGTCGACGACGCCAGTGCCGATAGCGGCCGGCCCCCGCGAAGCGATGGCCGCCGGCCGCGCCCTGCCCGCCGCGCCGCCGGCCGCGGCCGCTCCGTGCGTGGCCACGGTCACTCCGGCCCCTAGGGCGACGGCCACCACCGCTGCCGGGATCAGCTGCCACCAACGGGCCCGGCGCGCGAAAGCGCTGCCCACGGTGCTCCTCGCCGGCCCGTGAACGCGCTTGGGTCGCATCGCTCGATCCCTCGCCTCTCGAAGGTCTTCACCTCAGGTTCGGACACCTCAGCTTCGGAGCCGTTGCTCGTACAGATGGGTGTGAACCGGGCGATGCTGGTTCCGGTCCGTCCATTTCGGTCAGGCATCGTGAGGTACGTCATCGCAGCGGCACGACCTCGCTCAGGACGGCCATGGTGCGGGCGATTGAGCAGTCCGACGAGGAGTTCCTGGCCATCCTGGGCAGTCAGCCGGATCCTTGGCCTTGTAAGCTCGCCGTCGTGTGGGGCCGGATGCTGTCCAGCACCGGGCCGAGGCGGTCCTTCTCGTTTTCCAGGTCGTAGCGCGACTGCAGGTTAATCCAGAACCGCTCTGAGGTGCCGAAGAAGCGGGAGAGCCGCAGGGCGGTGTCGGCGCTGATCCGGCGCTGGCCATGGACGATCTCGTTGATCCGCCTGGCAGGCACGGAGATTGACCGGGCGAGCTGGTACTGGCTGAGTTCCAGCGGCTCGAGGAACTCCGTGAGCAGAATCTCGCCCGGGTGCACCGGGGGCATGATCGTGTCAGCGCTCACTCGCTCTCCTAGTGGTAGTCGACAATCTCAATGTCCCCGGGGCCGGTGTCCGACCAGGTAAAGCAGATCCGCCACTGCTGGTTGATCCTTATGCTGTGTTGCCCCGCGCGGTCTCCGCGGAGCTTTTCTAGCCGGTTGCCTGGTGGTACTCGAAGGTCTGCCAGGCTGTCCGCCGCGTCCAGTATCGCCAGTTTGCGCCACGCAACGCGTTGCGTCGGCCCGTCCAGTAGCCGCGACCTCTGCCGGTTCCAGACGGCTTCAGTATCTCGGTTATCGTCGATTAACGATGAATGGTGAGCTGCCGGGACCATTGGACCGGACGACGGCGGCCGAGTACGCGTCGTGGTTCAGGGCGCTCGCAGACCCGACCCGCGTGCAGATCGGCCGCCCGTTCCCGGCGGCACCGTCCTGCACCGGCCAGGCCAGCTTCGAGACAACCGCCCCGGCCTGGGAAGCGTTCGACGCCGGCAAGCTGCCGCTGCACCGCCACGTCGCCGCCGACGCCGCCACCGGGCAGCTACTCGGCTGGACTGCCGCCTCCCCGGTGTCCAGCCGGTGCGTCTGCGCCGGGGTAATCGAGCACAGCGTGTACGTCGACCCGGGGCACCGCGGCCGGGGCCAGCGCGCCCCGGCCCGACTGGGCGAGCGCGAAGACCACCAGCACCAGGCCCGCCGTCGCGACCACCTCGCCTAGCCACCGGCGCGGAGCCGACCGCGCCTTGCCCTATGCTGGCGCGGCGGGCAGCGCGAACATCAGGTTCGCCAGGACCGCGCCGCCGATCGCGCCCGCCGTCTGCGCGGCCGCGTAGACCCCGATGTCCCGGCCCGGCAGCCCCGTCCCGGACCGTCGGCCTAGTGCCCAGTCCGCCACCGAGATCACCGGGTTCAGGTGCGCGCCCGACACCGGGGCCAGCACGACGATGATGACCGCCAGTCCCGCTGCCGTCGCCACCGAGTTCTCAAGCAGCTCCAGCCCGGTGTTGCCGGGTGACAGGCGCGCGGCCATGATCCCCGAACCGACCACGACCGCCACCAGGAGGCCGGTCCCGGTGAACTCTGCCAGCGCGCGGCGGGCGAGAGGCGGCACGCTCACCCGGCGGCCAGCGCGGCCGGCTGGGGGACCAGCACCGCCGGCATCCGCGCCAGCACCGCCGGCTCGACCCGGTAGTAGACCCACGTGCCGCGCCGCTCGGCGCTGATCAGCCCCGCCTCCCGCAAGATCCTCAGGTGGTAACTCACTGACGGCGCGGTCATCGCGAACGCTCCCGTCAGGTCGCACACGCACGACTCGCCGCCCTCATGGCAGGCGATCAGTGACAGCAGCCGAGAGTCCAGCTCGCACTTCGCGTCGCCGACCTGGAAGGCTCAGTCGCCTTCTACTCCAGGCTGTTCGGCACCGAGCCCGCCAAGCGCCGCCCCGGCTACGCCAACTTCGCCATCACCGAGCCCCGAGGAAGACACCGCCTGCTGCTATGCCGTCCAGGACAAGGTCTGGGTTACTGGCCCTGGCGCCGAGCCCTGGGAGGTCTACGTCGTCAAGAGCGACGCCGACGTGCTTGACAAGCCGGCCGGCTCCGCTTGCTGTGCCCCGGCCGGGGCGGCGGACGGTTTCCTCGAGCCCGCAGGGTCGGCCTGCTGCTGACCGGGCCGGACCGCACCGGGGGCAGGACGCGCCCCCGTAACTTCCAGTGATTCAATGACGCTGTGACGGCCGGAGCAGACACCCCGGCGGCGTCGGCCGGCGTGCCGCCCGACGTGCCGCCGGTTTCACTTCCGACGGTGCTGCGGGAATGGGGCCGGATCGGCTGCATCGGCTTCGGCGGGCCCCCCGCTCACATCAGGCTGCTCCGGCAGCTCTGTGTCGAGCGCCAGGGCTGGCTGGACGCTGGTGAGTTCGAGGATGCTGTCGCCGTCTGCAACCTGATGCCAGGGCCGGCGTCGACCCAGCTCGCCATCTTCTGCGCCTGGCGGCTGCGCGGGCGGGCCGGCGCCCTGACCGGCGGGGCCGCGTTCATCGTCCCCGGGCTGATCGTCATCCTCGCCCTGTCCGTGCTGTTCGTGGCCACCTCGCCGCCGCTGTGGGTGCTCGGTGCCGGGGCGGGGGCGGGGGCGGCCGTGCCCGCCGTCGCGGTCCAGGCCGGCTGGTCGCTGCTCGTCCCCAGCTGGCGCAACCGCGCCTCCGCGGTCCGCTGGACCGCCTACCTCGCCGCCGGGTTCGCCGCCGCCGCGACCATCGGTGCCTGGCTGGTCCTCGTACTGCTCGGCTGCGGCGCGGTCGAGCTGCTGGCCCGCGGCGGCCCTCGTCTCGGCCGGGGAGCCGCCAGCGACAGTGACGGAACGCGGTTGCAAGGTTTCCCGGCCGCTCCTGCGGTCGTGCTCGCGGCCGGGGGCGGGGTGCTGGCGTCGGTGGCGTGGGTGGCGCTCAAGGTGGGCGGCCTGTCGTTCGGCGGCGGCTTCGTGATCATCCCGCTGATGCAGGCCGACGCGGTCACCCGCTACCACTGGATGACCGGCGCCCAGTTCCTCAATGCGGTCGCCCTCGGCCAGGTCACCCCGGGGCCGGTCGTGCAGACGGTGGCGGTCGTCGGCTACGCCGCCGCTGGGCTGGCCGGAGGCCTGCTCGCCTCGGCGGTCGCCTTCACTCCCTCGTTCCTTATGGTCCTTTTCGGTGCCCCCCGCTTCGCGCAGATCCGCGGCAACCAGCGCGCCCGCGCCTTTCTCGACGGGGCCGGCCCGGCCGCCATCGGCGCGATCCTCGGCTCGGCCGTCATCCTCACCCGGGAGCTGGCCCACTCGTGGCAGTACCCGGTCCTGGCAGCCGCACTGGCGCTGCTGCTCCCGCTGCGCCGCGGAGTCGTCCTCACCTTGCTGTCAGCGGCCGTGATCGGAGTCACGATCGCCCTGGCGGCCGGTAGCGTGAACGGCTAATCGGCGGCCCAGGTACGCCACGACAGGCGCGTGGGTGACTGACGGAGGACCGGCTTGCCGCTGAGGAACGCGTCCATCGCCTCGGCCCCGCTGCGCCGGTGCTCGTCAGCGTGCTGGTCATAGATCGGATCGCAGACGAAAATGACGATGGTTTCGTGAGCGTAGGTCGTCATCCCGTAACCGGTCAGCTTCCTGACCGTGGCGCGGACTTCCCGGCGGAGCGCGGCCTGCTGGTCCCCGGGAACACCGATGATCTCGGCGGTTCCGTGCTCAAGGACGATGTCCAGAATGACCCGTACGATGAGCGGGAAGCGGTCGTTCAGCTTCGGGGCGGGAAAGAGCCTGTCCAGCAGGGACAGGCAGCGACGGCAGGTCGGAGCGTACCTGGCCTCGTCCGCTCCCTCGGCGTCACGTTCGCCCTCCATGAGGATCCACGGCCGCCCGCACATGGTCGTTACCGCCCAGGCCGGCTCGAGGATCGCCGCCATGTCATAGCTGCGCTCGAAGTCTTCGACGTAACGGTCAGGAACGGCCGCCTGCCCGCGTTCTTCGATGTCGGCCTTGCGGGTCAAATGGGTGGCGTCCCCAGCGGTCGCGGTGAGCAGGAACTGCTTGCCGCTGACTTCGATGACGTTCAGGTCACGACTTGTCTCCACATCACTACTATGCGACACCAGCAGCGGTTCTGCCTGAAGCTCACACCAGATTCGAGCGGGTGCGCCCGGCCGCGGCCACGGTGCCCGGCCGGCATCGGTGACAATGGACGGGTGCAGGTCGCGATCCTAGGACCACTTGAGGTCCGTGACGACGAGGGCCAACCCGTCGTCATCTCGGGTGCCCGGCTCCGGGATCTGATCGCGCGGCTGGCGCTGGCTGGCGGCCGGCCGGTGAGCACCAGCGCGCTGGCCGAGGCGGTGTGGGACGACGAGCCGCCTGCTGACCTGGCCAACGCGCTGCAGACGCTGGTCTCGCGGGCCCGGCGCGCGCTCGGCGGGCCGCGGGCGATCGAGCAGTCGGCGGCCGGCTACCGGCTCGTCATCAGCCCGGAAGACGTGGACGCCTTCCGGTTCGAGCGGCTGCTCGGCGAGGGACGGACCGAGGAGGCAATGCGGCTGTGGCGCGGCACCGCGCTGGCCGACGCCGGGAAGTTCGCCGGGCCGCACGCCCAGCGGCTGCAGCAGCTCCAGCTCGACGCCAGCGTCGCCCGGCTGGCGAACCAGATCGCCGACGGCCAGGCGGCCGGGAGCGTCGCCGAGCTGGAGGCGCTCGCCCGGGAGCACCCGCTGCACGAGAAGCTCGCCGGGCTGCTGATGCGGGCGCTTGCCCAGACCGGGCGGCAGGCGGAAGCCCTGGCCGCCTACGAGACGGTCCGCCGCCGGCTCGCCGACGAACTCGGCATCGACCCGGGTACCGAGCTGCGGTCCGTGCACCTGGAAGTGCTCCGAGGAGATACCGAACGGATGGGGGCCCACGCCAGCCCGCCCGTTCCCGCTGCTGCCCGGACCAACCTCAGGGCTCAGCTCACCAGCTTCATCGGGCGCGAGCAGGACGTGGCCCGGGTGACCAAGGCGCTGGCGCAGTACCGGCTGGTCACGCTGGTCGGCCCGGGCGGCACCGGCAAGACCCGGCTGGCGGCCGAGGTAGCCGCCGCGGTCGTAGCCGGACCCGGCCACGCCGCCGACGGCGTCTGGCTAGCCGAGCTCGCCGCGGTCACCGACCCGGCCGACGTCCCGCAGGCCGTACTCAACTCGATCGGCCTGCGGGAATCCCGCGTGCTGATCGACGGGACCCAGCGGGCGGCCAGCCGGGACGCGCGAACCCGGCTGCTCGATGGCCTGGCCGACGTGAACGCCCTGCTGCTGCTGGACAACTGCGAGCACCTCATCGAGGCCTGCGCCGGCCTGGCGGACGCGCTGCTGGCGCACTGCCCCCGGCTGCGTATCGTTGCCACCAGCCGCGAACCCCTCGGCATCACCGGCGAGTCGCTGCTTCCGGTGCCGCCGCTCGGCCTGCCCGCGCGCGGGACGCGGGCTGCGCAGGCGGTGCACTACCCGGCCGTCCAGCTATTCGCCGAGCGCGCGGCAGCGGTCAGTCCAGGCTTCGAAATCACCGATGAGACGATCGAGAACGTCATCGACATCGTCCGCCGCCTCGACGGGCTGCCGCTGGCGATCGAACTGGCCGCCGCCCGGCTCCGGACGCTGCCGCTGCCCGAGATCTCCCGGCGGCTCAGCGACCGCTTCCGGTTGCTCACCGGGGGCAGCCGGGTCGCGCTGCCCCGGCATCGCACGCTGCGCGCCGTCGTCGAGTGGAGCTGGGACCTGCTGACCCCGGCGGAGCGGCTGCTGGCCGAGCGGTTTGCCGTCTTCCCGGCCGGCGCGACACCCGATGCGGTGGCCGCGGTCTGCGCCGGGCACGGCGGGGACGGGGAGACCGATCCGGCTGATGTCGACGACCTGCTCTCGTCCCTGATGGACAAGTCGCTGCTGCAGCCGGTGCGGACCGGGCCACTAGGAGCGGAACGAGAAAACGAGCAGACCCGGCTGCGGATGCTGGAGACCGTTCGCGAATACGGTACCGAGCGGCTGGCGGAGCGCGCTGAGCTGGCAGAACTGCTCGGCCGCCACGCGCGGTACTACACCCGGCTGACGGCGGCGCTGGTGCCCAGGCTGATGACCAGGGACCAGGTCGCCTGGCTGCCCGGACTCAAGGCGGAACGGAACAACATCTTCGCCGCGCTGCGCTACTGGTGCGACGTGCGCGCGGGCGATCAGGCGCTCACCCTGGCGATCTCGCTCAGCGGCCTGGCGATGGTGCTCGGTGAGGGGGATGCCGAGGTCGCGGACTGGCTCGGCCAGGCCCTCGCCGCGGCCGACGGCGGCCCGGTCGACCAGGACCTGCACACGGTGGGCGAGGTGCTTTACCGGGTCAGCCTCCACATGCGCACCGACGGCAAGCAGCTCGCCCCGGACGAGCTGACCAGCCGGGTCGAGGCGCTCGACCCGGCCCGGAACCCGCTCATCGGGATCCTTCGCATCATCTACGGGTTCTTCCTTGACGACCACGCCGACCGGGCCCGGCTTGAGCGGTACATCGAGGAGGCCATCGCCGTCGGCGACGACTGGCTCACCGCGGCCACCTGGATGCTCCGCGCGTCGCTGGCAGAGAACGACGGCGACCACCCCCGGCAAACCGCCGCGGCCGAGGAGGCGCTGCGGAGGTTCCGCGCCCTGGGCGAGCGCTGGGGACTGTCCGGAACGCTGCGGGTCATCGGCGGTGTCCGGGTGCTCGACGGTGACCTGGACGGGGCCGCGGCCGCGTTCTCCGAAGCGCTGACCCTGCTTAACGAGCTGGGCTCGCGCGACGATGAGTTTCAGCTCCGGCTGCAACTGGCCGACCTGGTGGCCCGCCGGGGCGACCTGGCCCGGGCCCGTGTCAACTACGAGGCCGCCCTGACCCTGGCCCAGGCCGACGGCTGGGGGCTGAACGAGGTGATCGTGCTCGGCTGGTTCGCACTGTTCGAGGCCAGCGCGGGCAACGCGGTCCGGGCCAGCCAGCTCTACACCGCGGCGCGGTCACGGATCGGTGAGATCAGGGTCGGCGTGCAGCTTCTTCAGCACCTGGCCCCGGTCGTGGATACGGCCGGCGCCCTGGTCGCCATCGCGGCGGGGGACCTGGCGACGGCCACGGAGCGCGCGGCTGACGCGTACGCGAGCGCGCTCGCCGTGGCGGACATGCCGCTGCTCGCCGTGGCCGCGACGGCGGCCATCGAGCTGGCGCTGGCCCGGGGGAACCCGGCCCGGGGGGCGGAACTGCTCGGCGCCGTCGCCGTTATCCGCGGCACCGAGGACTCCACGTCGGTCCAGTTCCTCGGCGCGGCCAGGCGGCTGCGGGCGGCCCTCGGTAACGACGAGTTCGAGGCCTGCTACGCCCGCGGCAGGGCGCTCCCGCGCGGGAGCGCCCTGCCGTTCCTTGACCCGGCCAGCCGGTAGCCTTCCCCGGCCGGCCGGGTCAGGTGCGGCGGATGTACGCGCGCATCGCCAGCGGGAAGAACACCAGGAGCAGCCCGCCGATCCAGGCGAAGGTCCAGCCGACGTAGCTGCCGACGGGGCCGCCGACAAGCAGGCCGCGCGCCGCGTCGACGATCTGCGAGATCGGGTTCACCTTGACGAAGGCCTGCAGCCAGCCCGGCATGGTGGACGCCTGGACGAAGGCGCCGCTGGCGAAGGACAGCGGCAGGACGAGCAGCATCATCACGCCCTGGACCGACCCGGCGGTCCGCATCTTCAGCCCGATCCAAAGCGACACCCAGGCAAACGAGAGCGCGAAGCAGATCGTCAGGCCGACGGCCGCGAGCAGCGCCAGGAAGTTAGTCTCGATGCGGAAGCCGAGGATGTAGCCGAAGCCGATGGTGATGACGCAGACCGTCAGGTAGCGGAAGAACTCGGCGAACACAGCGCCGAGGAGCGGGACCGCCCGGCCGATGGGCAGCGACTTGAAGCGGTCGAACACCCCCTTCGCGATGTCCTCGTTCATGTTCTGCCCGATCGAGATGGAGCTCATCGCGATCGTCTGGGCGAGCAGGCCCGGCAGCAGGTACTCCAGGTACTCATGACGCGTTTCGCCGCTGCCGCCGCCGAGCGCGCCGCCGAACACGTAGTAGAACAGCAGCAGGAAGATGATCGGCTGCAAGGTCACGTCGATGAACTGCTCGGGCGTGCGGGTGAGCTTGATCAGGCTGCGCTTGGCCAGGACCAGCGAGTTGTGCAGCAGGCGGACCTGGGGCGACCGCCGGGGCCTGACGCCGGCGATGCGAGCATCGAGTGTTACCGCGGTCACGCCGCCACCTCCGCGGTGTTCCCTGAGACCGGCTGCTGCGAGTCGCTGCCCGACCGGGTGCCGGTGAGCGTGAAGAACACCTCGTCGAGCGAGGGCAGGTGCAGGGAGAACTCCTCGGTCACGATCCCGGCGGCGTGCAGCCGGGCCAGCACGCCGGGGAGCACGGCGTCGCTGTCAACCGGGATCGTCAGGGTGCCCCGGCCGTTGCTGTCCGGGGTGCGCGGGGAGATGGAGGCCAGGATGTCCCGCAGGTCCTCTTCGCGGGCCAGGTCGGCCGGGCGGACCGCCAGGCGCTGGCCGCCGATCTTGTGCTTGAGACCGTTCGGGGTGTCGTTCGCGATCACCTGGCCGTGGTCGATGACGGTGATCTCGTCGGCCAGCGCGTCCGCCTCCTCGAGGTACTGCGTGGTCAGCAGCACGGTGGAACCGTCGCTGATCAGGCGGCGGACCACGTCCCACATGTCCTCGCGCTTGGCCGGGTCGAGCCCGGTGGTCGGCTCGTCCAGGAAGATCATGGCAGGCCGGCCCACCAGGGAGGCGGCCAGGTCAAGGCGCCTGCGCATGCCACCGGAATAGGTCTTGGCAACCTTGCCGGCCGCCTCCGTCAGGTCAAACCAGGCCAGCAGCTCCGCCGCGCGGGCCTTGGCCTCCTTCTTGGGCAGGTCGAGCAGCTGGCCGATCATCACCAGGTTCTGCGTCCCGGTCAGGTCCTCGTCGACCGAGGCGAACTGGCCGGTCAGGCCCACGGTCTCGCGGACCTTGCCGGGCTGGCGCAGCACGTCGAACCCGTTCACGCGCGCGCTGCCGCTGTCTGGGCGCAGCAGAGTGGCGAGGATCCGGACCGCGGTGGTCTTGCCCGCGCCGTTCGGGCCGAGGACGGCGTGCACCGTCCCCTGGCGCACCGTCAGGTCCACGCCGCGCAGCGCCCGGGTCTCGCCAAAGGTCTTGACCAGGCTGGTCGCTTCAATGGATAGCTCTGTCATGCTTCTCAGCCTGCCGTAGTCGGCTGACACCGCGCGCACACGGCGCTGTCACCGCCCTGGCGGCTTCTGGCCTGGGCTCGGTTGAGCCGTGGAGGGATCCCTGCATTGCGGCCAGGAAGTGGCCGCAATGCGCCTTACGGTGCAGGTATGACTGACAAGGAGATCAGCCCCTACCGCATCGAGGTTCCCGACGCCGCCCTCGCCGACCTCGCGGCCCGGCTCAGCCGGCCGAGGTGGCCCGACGAGCTGCCCGGGACGCGATGGGAGTACGGGGTATCGCTCGACCGGGTGCGTCAGCTCGCTGACCACTGGCGCCACCGCTATCAGTGGCGGGACCACGAGCGCAGGCTCAACGACTTTCCGCAGTTCACCACGGTGATCGACGGCCAGCTCATCCACTTCCTGCACGTCCGCTCGCCCGAGCCCGGTGCCTTTCCCCTCGTCCTCACCCACGGCTGGCCCGGATCGGTGGCCGAGTTCACCGAGATCGTCGGTCCCCTGACCGATCCGCGCGGCCACGGGGGTGACCCGGCCGACGCGTTCCACCTCGTCGTGCCTTCACTGCCCGGCTACGGGTTCTCCGGGCCGACGACCGAACGGGGCTGGGACGTCGCGCGTATCGCCCGGGCCTGGGCAGAGCTGATGGCCCGGCTCGGCTACCAGCGCTACGGCGCGCAGGGCGGCGACTGGGGAGCCAGCGTCTCCCCGCAGCTGGGGCGGGTCGATCCTGACCACGTGGCCGGGGTGCACGTCAACGCCCTGGTCGCGCTCCCGGGGGGCGACCCGGCCGAGCAGGAGTCACTCTCGCCGGAGGACCAGGCGGCACTCGAGGGGGTGAACCTGTGGTGGCGAGAACGATCCGGCTACTCGCAGATCCAGGCGACCCGGCCGCAGACCCTCGCCTACGCGCTCAACGACTCCCCGGTTGGCCTGCTTGCCTGGAACCTCGAGTGGTTCGACGGGTACGGCAGCCAGGAAGGCGAGATCGACCCCGACGCCATCCTCACCAACGTCACCATCTACTGGCTGACCGGCACCGCCGGCTCGGCGGCGCGCCTCTACAAGGAAGCGGCCGCGAGCTGGGGACAGCCCGGCGGCCGCTCCGGAGTGCCGACCGGCGTGGCCGTCTTTCCCGGTGACTCGACGGTGCGCCGCTTCGCCGAGCGCGATCACCTCGTCACCCGGTGGCAGCGCTTCGACCGGGGCGGCCACTTCGCCCCGATGCAGGCGCCCGATCTCCTCGTCGGCGATGTCCGCGACTTCTTCCGCGCGCTCCGGTGACCAGTCGCCGCGGCGTTACTAGTTGAGATAGGCGAGGACGGCGAGGACGCGGCGGTTATCGTCTTCGGAGGGCATCAGGTTCAGTTTCGCGAAAATGTTCGTGCTGTGCTTGCCGACGGCCTTGTCGGAGATGAACAGGCGCAGGGCGATCGCGCTGTTCGACCTGCCTTCGGCCATCAGCTCGAGCACCTCACGCTCGCGGGCCGACAGCCGGGTCACCGGCTCGTCTCGTTGCCGCCGCGTCATCAGCTTGGCGATGACCTCGGGGTCCATCATCGTGCCGCCCCGCGCCACGGCACGGATGGCGTCGGTGAACTGGTCGTCGTTGAAGACCCGGTCCTTCAGCAGGTAACCGACCGCACCCGCCTGGTCGGCGAGCAGCTCGCGCGCGTACAGCTGCTCGACATACTGAGACAGCACCAGGACCGGCAGGCCGGGAACCTGGCGGCGGGCCTCGATCGCGGCCCTGAGCCCCTCATCGGTGAAGGTCGGCGGGAGCCGGACATCGACCACGGCGACATCCGGAGGACCAGAGCCCCTGTCCCCTGCTCGCGCGCGAAACGCCAGATCTTGGTCACCGCGTGCCTGGCCGACAGCACGAAAACCGTGTAGAGGATGAGCAGTCCAAGGAAGGCCATGCGTTTATCCTCGTGCGGCGACGGTAGCCCCGCCATGGGACAGGACCCACTTTGCCGGTAGGTCTTTGCCTACCGTGACGGGCCGCGCCGGAGCGCGGCCGGAGTCAGCTCGGCCTCGCCGTAGCTGTTGTCGTCCGGGTTGATGGTCACGCCCGGGGCGACCAGCTTGTCGACCTGGTTGAGGATGTCGGCCGTGAGGGTGACGTCGGCCGCGGTGAGCTGGGATTCAAGCTGCTCCATGGTGCGCGGGCCGATGATCGCGGCGGTGACCGCGGGGTGGTTGATGACGAACGCGATGGCCAGCTCGATGAGCGTCATCCCGGCGTCGCCCGCGAGCTTGCCAAGCTGGTCCACGATCTCCAGTTTCCGCTGGTTAGCTGGGCTGGCCAAGTCGAACCGGGCGCCGGGCCGCGCGGCTGAGGCCGGGGCGGAGTCCCTGGTCCACCGGCCGGACAGCCAGCCGCCGGACAGCGGGCTGTAGCTGAGGATGCCCATGCCGTGGCGGCGGGCGGCGGGCAGCACGTCCGCCTCGATGCCGCGGACCAGGATCGAGTACGGGGGCTGCTCGGTGACGAAGCGTTCGAGGCGGCGGTCGGCGGCCGTCCACTGGGCCTCGACGATCTGGCTGGCGGCGTAGGAGGACGAGCCGATGTAGCGGACCTTGCCCCGCCCGGACCAGGTCGGTCAGCGCGCCCAGGGTTTCCGCCACGTCGGTGTCCTGGCTCGGCCGGTGCACCTGGTAAAGGTCGATGTAATCGGTGTTCAGCCGGCGCAGCGAGTTCTCGACCTCGCGGATGATCCAGCGCCGGGAGCCGCCGCGCTGGTTGGGGTCGGTTCCGTCCATTGGGCATGAAGAACTTGGTCGCCAGCACCACGTCGTCGCGTCGCCCGGCCAGGGCCTTGCCGGTGATCCGCTCGGACTCGCCCGCCGAGTAGGCGTCGGCCGTGTCGACGAAGTTGATGCCCGCGTCCAGCGCGCGGTGGATGACACGGATGGAGTCGGCCTCGTCTTTGTTGCCCCAGGGGCCGAACATCATGGTGCCCAGGCACAGCGGGCTGACCGAGACACCGGTCCGGCCCAGGATCCTGTTCTGCATGGTTACGTTCCTTCCTTGGCCGCGGGTACGACCTCGTTGACCGCGGCGAGCGCGTTGAGCGTGCGGGGATAGCCGATGAACGGCACCAGGGCGGTAAGGACGCCGAGCAGCTTCTCCCGGCTGTTCCCCACCTTGAGGTTGGCCGCGACATGGCCCCTGACCTGGGCGTCACAGCCACCTAGGGCGGCGAGGAAGGCGAAGGTGAGCAGCTCGCGCCCTGGCACGCCGATCCCGCCGCGGGTGAGGTAGTCGCCGAAGCAGTTGCCGGACAGGAACGCCTGGAAGTGCAGGTCGTCCGCGGCAGCCGCGGCGTACATCTGCTTGACCCGGTCCGCGCCGACGATCTGCTCCTGGACCGCCCGGCCGTGCTCGGACCGGGTTGCGGGCGTGGTGGTCGCCTGCCCTGCCAGCGGGAGCTGGACGCCGCGCTCGGTCAGGATTTCGTTGGTGGCGTGGATGAAGTCGAAGACCTTGCCCATCCCGGCGTAGGGCACTGCCTGGTAGACGATCTCCCTGGCCTCGACCGGCGTGACCCCGGCGGTGAGCGCGGCCCCGAGCATGACCCGGTACTCGCTCAGCCCCTGGCAGCCGATGAGCGCCGCGAGCTGCACCATGAGCCGCGTCCTGGTGTCGAGCGCGGCCTGCCGCAGCACCTCGTCGAAGGCGAAGTTGTCGAAGACCTCGATCAGCTCCGGGTCGGTCACCTTCAGGGTCGAGACGTGGCCGGGGAACAGCTCGTCCTGGTTGAGCTGCACGGTTTCACGGGGTACCGGGAGAACCCCCTTGCAGGCTGGCCGCCGGGGCGCAGATCCGCAGCCCGGAGTCGGCGGCGAGGTCGAGTGCCTCGTAAGGCCAGAAGTGCGACGAACCAGGCAGGCCCTGCCGGTACCCCGCTAGGTGACCGCGGGAGCCAGCCGGGCAGGCGACCGGGCGCGGGGAGTTATGCCTGCTCTCGGGCGAGCGCAGTGGCTGGCTCGTCCGCGATGCCAAGGCGCAGGTGCTCGATGTGGTGGACGGCCTGGTCCAGGAGCGCCGCCACGTGGTTGTCGTAGAGCGCGTAGACGATGTTCTTGCCCGACCGGGTGCCGGTGACCAGGCCCAGGTTGCGGAGCAAGCGAAGCTGGTGCGAGACGGCGGACTGCCCCATCCCGGAGGACTCGGCCAGGTCGGTCACCGTGCAGGGCGCCTCGCGCAGCCGGGTGAGGATCATCAGCCTGCTCGGCGTGGCCAGGGCCTGGAGGGTGGTGGCGATCTTCGCGGCCGACGCGGCGTCAAGGCGCGTGGCGGGCGCGGGATCTTCTCCATCGGCGGCTTTGTGGCCCATGCCGGCAGCATAGCACCGAGATCATATGAAGAGGTCTTCATTTGATCTGCTATCGTTGCCTCGTTCACGCCGCCCGTTCGAAGGAGGCCACGGTGCCTGCGAGCCTGCTGCAAGCCACCGCCGCGCCGGCCGCGGCCGAGCGCTCGGTGCCTGCTTACCGGCGCGGCGGACTGCGGTCCTTGCCTGAGGTGCGCTGGGCGGCGCTCGCCACCGTGCTGTTCGCCGCCGGGCTCGTCGTTCACCTGGCAGGCGGCCCGCCGGGAGTCGCCTGGGCGTTCTTCCTGGCCTGCTACGCGGCCGGCGGGTGGGAGCCGGGGCTGGCGGGCCTGCGCGCGCTGCGAGGGAAGACGCTGGACGTGGACCTGCTGATGGTGCTCGCGGCGGTCGGCGCGGCCGCGGTCGGGCAGGTCCTGGACGGCGGCCTGCTGATCGTCATCTTCGCCACCTCCGGTGCCCTGGAGGCGGTGGCCACGCACCGCACCGCCCAGGCCGTGCGCGGCCTGCTCGACCTCGCCCCCGCGCAGGCCACCCGGCTCAGTGAGCCGGACCGTGAGCAGGTCGTCGACGCGGTGACGCTGCGGGTGGGCGATGTGATCCTGGTGCGGCCGGGGGAGCGCGTCGCCGCCGACGGGCAGGTGCTATCCGGTTCCAGCGACGTTGACCAGGCCACGATCACCGGCGAGCCGCTACCGGTGGCCAAGAACCCGGGTGACGAGGTGTACGCGGGGACCGCCAACGGCACTGGTGCGCTGCGGGTACAGGTCAGCCGGGCCGCCTCCGACACGGTGGTCGCCCGGATCGTCGCCATGGTCGAGCAGGCCTCCGCGACCAAGGCCAGGACCCAGCTCTTCATCGAGAAGGTCGAGCAGCGCTACTCCCTCGGCATGGTTACCGCGACCCTGCTGCTCTTCGCCGTCCCGCTGATGGCCGGCGCGTCCTTCCAGCCGGTACTGCTGCGGGCGATGACCTTCATGATCGTCGCCTCCCCGTGCGCGGTCGTGCTCGCCACCATGCCCCCGCTGCTGGCCGCCATGGCCAGCGCGGGGCGGCAGGGTGTCCTGGTCAAATCGGCTGTCGTGATGGAGCAGCTGGGCAGCACGACCCGCGTCGCGTTCGACAAGACCGGCACCCTGACCGAGGGCGCTCCGCGAATGACCGCGGTCACTGTCCTGGCCGGCGCCGGGCTGAGCGAGCAGCAGGTGCTGACCCTGGCCGGCGCGGCTGAGGCGCCCTCCGAGCACCCGCTGGGCCGCGCGGTGACCGCCGCCGCCCGCGACGCCGGGCTCACCCTGGCCCGCGCCGACCAGTTCACCGCCGTCCCCGGTCGCGGCGTCACCGCCCTGGTCGCCGGGCATCAGGTCGAGATCGGGAGTCCCGCGCACCTGCTCGGCGCCCAGGCGCGCTGCGAGGCGGCGGAGCGCGTGGCCGAGCTGGAGCAGTCCGGGCAGACGGCGGCCGTGGTGCGGGTGGACGGGACTGTGGCCGCGCTGCTGGCCATCGCCGACCGCACCCGCCCGGGCGCCGTCTCCGCCGTCGCCCGGATCACCAGCGTGACCGGGACCTCTCCGGTGCTGCTGACCGGAGACAACCAGCGCGCCGCCGCCCGCCTGGCGGCCGAGGTCGGCATCGGCGATGTCCGTGCGGGCCTGCTCCCGCAGGACAAGGTCCGCGCGGTCAATGACCTCCAAGCCCAGGGCGCCCGGATCCTGCTCGTCGGCGACGGCATTAACGACGCCCCAGCCCTCGCCGCCGCCGCCACCGGCGCGGCCATGGGCCGGGCCGGCTCCGACCTCGCGCTGGACACCGCCGATGTCGTGATCATGCGCGACGACCTCGCCATGATCCCGGTCGCCATCGCCCTGTCCCGCCGCGCCCGCCGGGTGGTCGCCGCGAACCTGGTCATCGCCGCCGCCATCATCACCGCCCTGGTCAGCTGGGACCTGGCCGGGCACCTGCCGCTGCCGCTCGGCGTGCTCGGCCACGAGGGCTCCACCGTCATCGTCGGCCTTAACGGACTGCGGCTACTGCGCGCGCCGCGATAATTGCTCGTCCGACGGGACCGCTGCCCCTATGGTGGACTGATGGCGTCGGTCAAGCAGTTCCAGGTCACTTTCGACTGCGCAGACCCCGCGCGCGTCGCTCGTTTCTGGTGTGAGGTGCTGGGGTACGTCACGCCGCCGCCAGCAGGCTTCGACACCTGGGACGATTTCGACCGTTCGCTGCCGCCCGAGGAACAGGGGTCGTGGTCCGCCTGCGTTGATCCCTCAGGCGCAGGCCCGCGACTGTACTTCCAGCGCGTTCCAGAAGGCAAGGTCGCCAAGAATCGGGTGCACCTTGACGTGCGGGTCGGCACCGGCCTCGTCGGTGAAGAGCGCCTGGCCACGCTAGAGGCCGAATGCACGCGGCTAGTCGCGCTCGGCGCGGTGCGCGAGCGGCTACTGCCCGCCGACGAGGACAACGAGTCGTGCATCGTGATGCGGGACATCGAGGACAACGAGTTCTGCCTCGACTGAGTGCCCGCGTACCGCCTGAGGACCGGCGGAAGGAGGACCATGGGCACCGGTTTCTCGCCCGGAGAAGAACTGTGGCGAGCCCGGCTGGGCACGCTGCGCCAGGTCGTGCGTCAGGAGCTGGTCACCCGCCAGCTCGCGGCGCACCTGACGGAGGGCCGGCCGATGAAGATCCTGGACGTTGGCTGCGGCCAGGGGACTCAGGCCATTGCGATGGCGCGGGCCGGCCACCGCGTGACGGGACTGGATTCCTCTGCGGCGCTGCTGGGTGACCTCGAGACAGCCCTGGCCGGGGAGGCGGCCGAAGTCCGCGGGCGGGTACGCCTGGTCCAGGGTGATGCCGGGCGGCTGGCCGATCTCTTCCCCGCCGGAGACTTCGACGCGGTTCTCTGCCATGGCGTCTTGATGTACTTCGCCGACCCGGCGCCGCTGCTGACGGGGATCGCCGCCGCCGTCGCGCCCGGCGGGTTCGCGTCCCTCCTGGTCCGTAACGGTGACGCACTGGCCATGCGCCCGGGCTTGCTGGCCGACTGGCGGACGGCGCAGCGCGCGTTCGACGACCTGGAGTACGGCAACCGGATCGGAGTCACCGCCCGGGCTGACCGGCTTGCTGACCTGGCCGCCCTGCTTGACGAACGCGGGATGCCGGTCCAGGCGTGGTACGGCGTGCGCGTTTTCACCGATACCGTCGCATCGGACACCCCGGTTCCGGGAGATGAGGAACTTGGAATCCTGCTCGACTGTGAGGAAAGGGCCGGGACCACCGATCCGTACCGCGGTGTCGCCGCGCTCGTGCACGTCATCGCCCGGCGGAACCAGTAACCGCTGCCGCCATGTCCGGTTCCCGCCAGTAACGGCCGCCCGGGCCGGGCATCGTTAATACATGCATCAAGTCATTGACCTTAAGGTCCTGTACTTCGGCACGCCGGTCGTGCTGATCAGCACGCGCAACCAGGACGGGACGGCGAACCTGGCGCCGATGTCGTCGGCGTGGTGGCTGGGCGACCAGTGCATGCTCGGCATGAACACCGGGTCGCAGACTACGCGGAACCTGGTGCGCGAGCGCGAGTGCGTGCTGAACCTGCCGTCGGCGGACCTGGTCGGGGCGGTGGACCGGCTCGCGCTGCTGACCGGATCGCCGGAGCTGACCCCGCACAAAATCGAGAAGGGGTACCGCTACGAGCCGGACAAGTTCGGTGCGGCCGGCCTCACGCCGCTGCCGTCCGACCAGGTCGCGGCGCCGCGGGTAGCCGAGTGCCCGATTCAGCTCGAGTGCAGGCTGGTATCGGCGGTGCCGTTCGGGGCCGGTACCGGGTCCACCGCGCACACCGTGCGGATCATCCGCGCGCACGTCGAAGAGCGGCTGGTAGTTCCCGGCACCGAGCACATCGACCCGCTCGGCTGGCAGCCGCTGATCATGAAGTTCTGCGAGTTCTTCGGCGACGGCATCCAGTTGCACCCGTCCCGCCTCGCGCAGGCGTGGGGAATCCCTACCCCGGCGCAGTGCGGCACCTCCTGATCAAGACGTTAGTGGTACTAACGCAAGCGCTAGGATCGGTCTGGTGGAAGGCGGGCACCGCCACGACGAGGCGAACACACCCAAGCGGCTGCAGTCACTGCCAAGCCGCCTGCTCGGACTGGCCGCCGGCGACGCGCAGCGGCTGGCGGGTGAACGGCTGTCGACCCTCGACGCGCGCAGGTGGCACTACGCCGTGCTCGCGGCCCTGGCGGAGTTCGGCCCGGCCAGCCAGTCGGGGCTCAGTGACCGGACCGGCATCTACCGCAGCGACCTGGTGCCGACCATTAACCAGCTGACGGCGCGCGGGCTGGTGGTGCGCGCCCCCGACCCGGCCGACCGGCGCCGTAATGCGATCACCCTCACCGACCAGGGGCGCCGACACCTGGAACAGCTCGACGTGCTGCTAGCGGACGCGGAGGAGGAGTTCCTCGCCCCGCTGTCAGCGGCTGACCGGGCGGAGTTCATCCGCCTGCTCAAGATCGTCGTCGGGTATCACTCGAGCCGCTGACCGGCGGCTATATTTCGCCGGCCGCAGGCCCGCCCGCCCGCGCCAGCGATTACCTATTGCTTACGCGACGGCGGCCAGGCGAACCGGTTGGCGCCAGGGAACGTATCTCGGATTGGTAACGGCATCTCCGGCCTGATCCGAGAGGAGCACCCCTTGTCATTCCCGGTCCGCTATCCGGAGTCGACCTGGCAGCCACCGCAGGCGCCCCGGCAAGACCTTTGGCCAGGTCATCCGTCCGGGCCGCTGCCCCGGGCGGCCGAACGCGGCCAGACCACCGGGCTGCGGATCGGCCCGACCCGCCGGCTCGACCGGGCAGTCGTGCCTAGCCTGGTGCTGACGCTGGTCGGGCTCGGCGCCGCGGGCGTGCTTGTCCTGTGGTGGCGCAGCACCACCGATCTCAGCAGCCCCGGTGAACTGCTGACCGGAATCGGCGACGTCCTCGGGCTGCTGGCCGCGTACGGGTTCGTGGTGCTGGTTGCGCTGATGGCGCGGCTGCCCCCGCTGGAGCGCGGCATCGGCGCCGACCGGCTCACCCGCTGGCACGCCATGGGCGGCCGGTACGTCATAACGCTGGTGACCGGGCACGTGCTGCTCGTCATCTGGGGCTACGCGGTCGCCGCGCACGAGCAGGTCACCAGCGAGAGCCTGACGCTGGTGACTGCCTACCCCGACGTGGCGATGGCCACCGCGTCCTGGTTCCTGCTGCTCGGCGTCGCCGCCTTCTCCATGCGCGCCGCGCGCCGCCGCCTGTCCTACGAGACCTGGTACTACGCGCACCTGTACACCTACCTGGCGATCGCCCTGGCGTTCAGCCACCAGTTCGCGGACGGTCCCGCGTTCGCGGCCAACCTGGCCGCCCGGGTGGCCTGGTCGGCGCTGTACGTGGGGGTCGCCGCGCTGATCGGCTGGTACCGGGTCCTCACCCCGCTATGGAACGCGGCCCGCTACCGCTTCACCGTGCAGTCCGTACGGTCCGAGGCGCCCGGCATCGTGTCGGTCTTCATCTCCGGCCGCAACTTCGACCGGCTGCGGGCCGAGCCGGGGCAGTTCTTCCGCTGGCGGTTCCTGACCCGGGAGCTGTGGTGGCAGTCTCACCCGTACTCGCTGTCCGCCATGCCGCAGTCCAACCTGATGCGGATCACCGTGAAGGCCCGGGGCGACCACAGCGGATCGCTGGCCAGCCTCACGGCCGGCACCCGGATCATCGCCGAAGGCCCCTACGGCGCGTTCACGCCCGCGGTGACCGGGCGGCGGGTGCTGCTGATCGCGGGCGGGGTCGGCATCACCCCGATCAGGGCGATGTTCGCCGGACTGCCCAAGCGGATGCAGGCCGACGGGATCACCCTGCTGTACCGGGCCAGCCACCCGCGCGACGTGGTGTTCAGCCGGGAACTCGACGCGATCGCGGCCGACCGGAACGCCACCCTGCACTACCTGATCGGTTCCCGCGAACGACTCGGCTTCGACCCGCTCGACGCGGACCACCTGCAGCGGGCAGTCCCGGGGCTGCACCGCTGCGAGGCGTACGTGTGCGGCCCGGCCGGGATGACCGAGGCCGCGGTGAAGTCGCTCGCCGCGGCGGGCGTACCGCGGCGCCGCATCCACCGCGAGTCCTTCGATTTCTGACCTGCCACCCCCACTGCCTGGAGGTTCTCATGCGACGTGCTCTGCTGACCCTCGGCGGCACCGCCGCCGGGCTCGCCGCGCTGCTCTCGTTCAAGTCGCACTCGCTGGCCGCCGCCGCCCCCGACCCGGCGGCCAGCACCCCGGCCGCGTCGGCCGGGACAGCACAGCCCGCGGCCGGAGGAACGGGGGCGGGCTCTGCCAGCCCGGCCAGTTCCCCCGCGGGCACCGGCAGTGGCAAGTCGGGCGTCAGCGGCCCGGCGTCCGTCCGCACCGTCACCGGAGCGGTGGACAACACCGCCTACGGCCCCATGCAGGTGCAGCTCACCCTGGCCGGAACCAAGATCACCAAGGTCACCGTGGTGCAGCGGACAAACAGCGGCTCCGAGAGCGACCAGATCGACGGCGCCGCCATCCCCAAGCTGACCAGCGAGACCCTGGCCGCGCAAAGCGCCCGCATCGACGCGGTGAGCGGTGCCAGCTACACCAGCTCGGGCTACATTCAGTCCCTGCAGAGCGCCCTGGACCAGGCGGGCGCCTAGGCGGCGGGCGGAGCTGACGGCTGCGGCCGCAGGCCGTCCATGAGCAAGTCAAGCAGCCGGCCGGCCTGCGCGCGCTGCTCGGGCTTTCCCGCCACCCCGTAGGTGCCGAGCAGGCTGGCGGCGATGTCCTCGGCTCTGACATCGGCTCGCAGGTCGCCGGCCGCCCGCCCGGCGTCGAGGATGGCAGTGATCGCCTCGAGTAGCTCGGCGCGGGCGTCGGCGATCTCGCCCGACTCCATCATCGCCAGCATGGTGGCGGTCATGCCGTGCTTGGTCGCCAGCCAGTCGCCGAACAGGTCCATCCAGCGGCGCATCGCCGCGGCCGGCGGCAGCTCCGCCAGCAGATCGCGCGCGCCGGAGGTCAGCCGTTCGACCTGATCCTGGTACACGGCGCTGACCAGTGACTCGCGGGTCGGGAAGTGACGGTAGAGGGTGGCGATGCCGACGCCGGCCTCGCGGGCGATGGCACGCATCGACGGCTCGGCTTTGGCGGCCGCGAAGACGCGGGTGGCGACCGCGAGGAGCGCGTCGCGATTGCGGGCCGCGTCCGCGCGCAGGGCGCGAGCCTCCGCCTCAGTCAAAACGGATCACGCTCCACTTGTGCCAGGGCCGTCCATGTAAACGGAGCATAGTCCGGTTTCGCTTGTTCCGGCTACCGCGACCAGCCGACATAGCTCCTGCTGCTGCCGTGCGAACGGCCGTCAGCTTCGGCGGCCAGCCCCCCGTTAATCGCCCGCCGGGCGGCAATAGGCTGCTGTGGTCAGGTAACTCGCCGAGCTGAAAGGGGCAGACATGCCGCTGACCGGGGAATACGAGCCGAGCCCGTCCGACTGGGCCGCCAAGCAGGTCGAAAAAATCGAGAGTTCGGACGGCACCGAGGGCACCGACAACCAGGGCAAGCCGGTGATCGTGCTGACGACGGTGGGCGCCAAGAGCGGGAAGCTGCGCAAGACCCCGCTGATGCGGGTTGAGCACGACGGGGAGTACGCGGTCGTCGCCTCGCTGGGCGGCGCCCCCAAGAACCCGGTCTGGTACTACAACGTGGTCGCTGACCCGCACGTAGAGCTGCAGGACGGGCCGGTCAAGCAGGACTACCAGGCCAGGGAGGTGCACGGCGCGGAGTACGCGGAGTGGTTCGACCGCGCCGTCGAGGCGTGGCCGGACTACGCCGAGTACCAGCAGAAGACGGACAGGAAGATGCCGATCTTCGTCCTCTCGCCGGCCGGCTAGACCGGCCAGGGGCGGCATACCGTATTCAGATCCTTCTTATCTAGTTCACGCTGGTCTCGGGCCACCGCGGGGCACCTACGGTGGCCCCGTGGCCAGCAGAACCAACCGCAGCCTGATTCTCGTCGTGCTGCTGTCAGGAATGACCGCGCTGACGGCCTGCAGCTCAGTCAGCGCACCGCGGCAAGCGCCCCCGACGCAAGCGCTACCGACGCAGGCGCGGCAGGCGGCTGCTGTCCCGGTGGCCCCCGTCCCGGCGGGGACCGCCGGGACGGGCCGCAGGGAACCGCTTCCCGCCCCCGCGGCGCTGCCTCCGTTCCCCGGGACGCCGGCCTTGGCCGGCGAGGGTGCCTGGCAGGCTGCGGGGCGGCTGGTCGGCGGCAGTCCGGCCGTTTTCGAGACCCAGCTAGTGCCCCCGGGAGGGACCAAGCGGGCCGGGATCGCCTGGATGGACCCCAACCTGCTGTCCGCCCGGCTGTACTCGGGGTCGCTGTCCCCCGGCGGGGGGCCGTACCAGTACACCGCGCCGGTGTCTCCCGGTGCGGCTGACTCACTGGTCGCCGCGTTCAACGGCGGCTTCAAGATGGCCGACGCGCACGGCGGCTACTACACCGAGCACCGGATGGTCAGGCCCCTGGTCCGCGGGGCCGCCTCGCTGGTTTTCTACGCCGACGGGTCAGTCACGGTCGGCGCGTGGGGCAGTGACGTCACCATGACCCCGTATGTGGTGGCGGTCAGGCAGAACCTGTTCCCGCTGGTCGTCAGCGAGAAACCGACCGCCCGGGCGACCACCAGGACCTGGCGGGTCTGGGGCGGCACCTGTCCCTGCGGGCGCGGGCAGCACGGCACCGAGCAGCAGTGGCGGTCCGGTATCGGCGTCACCGCCGACGGTGCCCTGGTCTACGTGGCCGGGCCGGCCCTCACCCCGGTCCAGGTCGCCGACCTGCTGGTGCGGGCTGGAACCGTGCGCGGTATGGAACTGGATATCAACCCGACCTGGCCGGTGTTCGCCAGCTACCGGCCCGCGTCGCCGGCCGGGGCGGCCGGGCCGGCCAACGGAAGCAGGCTGGTTGGCTCGCACCTCGGCCCGGCGACGTTCTTCGACCCCGGCTACGCCCGTGACTTCGTCACCATGTCCGCCCGCCGGTAAGCGGGCCGGACCAGTCACTCGGGGTCGTAGGCGAGGTTCGGCCGCAGCCAGCGCTCCGCTTCCGCCAGCTCGAAACCGCGGCGGCGCGCGTAGTCGGCCACCTGGTCCTTGGAGATCCGGCCGACGGTGAAGTAGCGCGAGGCCGGGCTGGCGAACAGCAGCCCGCTGACGCTCGCGGCCGGGGTCATCGCGTACGACTCGGTCAGGTCCAGGCCGAAGTCGCGCGCCCCGAGCAGGGCGAACAGCTCGTCCTTGAGGCTGTGGTCGGGCGAGGCGGGGTACCCGAAGGCGGGACGGATACCGCGGAAGCGCTCGGCGTGCAGCTCCTCGATCGCTACCTCGCCCGCGGGCTCGTACCAGTCGCGGCGCGCCTGCAGGTGGGTGTACTCGGCGAACGCCTCCGCCAGCCGGTCGGCCAGCGCCTTGACCATGATCGACTTGTAGTCGTCGCCCGCCTCCTCGTACTTCTTCGACAGCTTCTCGGCACCGTGGATGGCGACCGCGAACCCGCCGAGGTAGTCGCCCGACGGCGCCACGTAGTCGGCCAGGCAGCGGTTGGGGCGCCCGGCCGGCTTGGCGGTCTGCTGCCGGAGCATGGGCAGCCGGACGTCGGGGCCGGCGTCGGGCGAGACCACGATGTCGTCGCCGTCGGCGCGCGCGGCCCAGTAGCCGTAGCCGCCGCGCGCGGTGAGCAGCCCCTCGGCCACGATCTCGTCAAGCAGCTCGGTGGCGTCGTCGAACAGTTCCCGGGCGGCCGGGTCGTCGAGGATCGCCGGGTACTTGCCCTTGAGCTCCCAGGCGAGGAAGAAGAACGTCCAGTCGATCATCGGGCGCAGCTCGGCCAGCGACGGGGAGACCGCGTGCACGCCGCGGAACGCCGGGACCGGCAGCTCGTCGAAGGACACCGGCTCGGCGTTGCGCCGGGCGGCCTCGACGGACAGCATCGGCTGGCTGCGCCGGTTCTCGTGTGCCACGCGGAGCCGCTGCTGCTCGACGCGGTTGGCCTCGTCGAACCCGGTTATCCGCTCCGGGTCGAGCAGCTGCTGCACCACCCCGACCACCCGGGACGCGTCCAGCACGTGCATCGTCGGGTTGCTGTAGGCGGGGGCAACGCGGACCGCGGTGTGCTGCCGGGAGGTGGTGGCCCCGCCGATCAGCAGCGGCTTGGTGATGCCGCGCCGCTCCATCTCGGCCGCGACGTTCACCATCTCGTCCAGTGACGGGGTGATGAGCCCGGACAGGCCGATGATGTCGGCTTCCTCGGCCAGCGCGGTGTCCAGGATCTTCGCCGCGGGCACCATCACCCCGAGGTCGATGACCTCGTAGTTGTTGCAGCCGAGGACGACACCGACGATGTTCTTGCCGATGTCGTGCACGTCGCCCTTGACGGTGGCGAGCACTACCTTCCCGTTGCCCCGCCGGACCTCGCCGCGCTCCTCGCTCCTGGCCTTCTCGGCCTCCATGTAAGGCTCGAGGTACTTGACCGCGCGCTTCATGACCCGGGCCGACTTCACCACCTGGGGCAGGAACATCTTGCCCGCGCCGAACAGGTCGCCGACGATCTTCATGCCGTCCATCAGCGGGCCCTCGATGACCTCGAGCGGACGCGCGAACTGCTGGCGGGCCTCCTCGGTGTCGTCCTCCACGAAGTCGGAGATGCCGTGCACCAGCGCGTACTCGAGACGCTTGCCGACCGGCACCTCGCGCCAGGAAAGGTCGGCTTCCGACTTCTTTGCGCCGCTCGACTTGACCTGCTCGGCGTAGGACACCAGCCGGTCGGTGGCGTCCTCCCGCCGGTCGAACAGGACGTCCTCGACCAGTTCCTTCAGCTCCGGGTTGATGTCCTCGTACACGTCGAGCTGGCCGGCGTTAACGATGCCCATGTCCAGCCCGGCCCGGATCGCGTGGTAGAGGAAGGCGGCGTGCATGGCCCGGCGCACGGTGTCGTTGCCGCGGAAGGCGAATGACAGGTTGGAGATGCCGCCGCTGGTGCGGGCGCCGGGGCAGCGCTCCTTGATCCGCGGCAGCGCGTTGATGAATTCCTTCGCGTACCCGTTGTGCTCGGCGATCCCGGTCGCCACGGCCAGCACGTTGGGGTCGAAGATGATGTCTTCCGGCGCCCACCCGGCCTGCTGGGTCAGCAGGTCATAGGCGCGGCCGCAGATCGCCACCTTCCGTTCGGCCGTGTCTGCCTGTCCCCGCTCGTCGAAGGCCATGACCACGGCACTGGCGCCGTAGCCCTTGATCTTGGCGGCGTGGTCGAGGAAGACCTCCTCGCCTTCCTTCAGGCTGATCGAGTTGACGACGCCCTTGCCCTGGAGGCACTTCAGTCCGGCCTCGAGCACGGTCCACTTAGAGCTGTCGACCACCACGGGAATGCGGGCGGCCTCAGGCTCGGTCGCGACCAGGTTGAGGAACGTGGTCATCGCCTGCTCGCTCTCGAGCAGGTCCGCGTCCATGTTCACGTCGAGCAGGTTGGCGCCGTTGCGCACCTGGTCGAGGGCGACGTTCACCGCGGCCTGGTAATCGTCGGCCTCGACCAGCCGGCGGAACCGGGCCGAGCCGGTGACGTTGGTCCGCTCGCCGATCATCACGAACCCGGTGTCGGCGGTGATCTCGAACGGCTCAAGACCGGACAGCCGGGTGGCGCCGGCGCTGGCCCGCGGGACGGCGCGGTGGCGGCCCTGGACCGCCTCGGCGATGGCGGCGATGTGCGCGGGCGTGGTGCCGCAGCAGCCGCCGGCCACGTTGACCAGTCCCTCGGCCGCGAACTCGCGCAGGAAGTGGGCGGTGTCGCCCGGCTCCTCGTCGTAACCGCCGAAGGCGTTGGGCAGGCCCGCGTTCGGGTGGCAGGCGGTGAAGGTGTCGGCCACCCGGGCCAGGTCGGCGACGTGCGGCCGGATCTCCTTGCCGCCGAGCGAGCAGTTGACCCCGACCAGCAGGGGCTTGGCGTGCCGGACGGAGTTCCAGAACGCCTCCATCGTCTGCCCCGACAGCGTGCGCCCGCTCAGGTCGGTGATCGTCCCCGACAGCCACAGCGGCAGCTCGGGGGCGACGTCCTGGGCGGCCGCGACCGCGGCCTTCGCGTTCAGCGTGTCGAAGATCGTCTCGATCAGCAGGACGTCGACGCCGCCTTCCCGCAGCGCCGCGATCTGCTCGGCGTAGGCCGCCTTGACCTGGTCGAAGGTGACCGCCCGGTAGGCGGCGTCCTCCACCCGGGGTGACAGCGACAGGGTGACGTTGAGCGGGCCGACCGAGCCTGCCACGTAGCGGGTCCCGTCCGCCTCGTCGGCCGCCTGCCGGGCGAGCCGGGCGCCGCGCACGTTCATCTCGTACACCCGGTGCTCCAGGCCGTAGTCGGACTGGCCGAAGCTGGTGGCGGTGAACGTGTTGGTGGTGGTGATGTCGGCCCCGGCCGCCAGGTACTGGCGGTGGATGTCGAGGATGACATCGGGCCGGGTCAGGTTGAGCAGGTCCGGGTCGCCCGCGGTGTCCTGCTGGTGGCCCTCGACCTGATAGTCGGACTCGGAGAGCTTCTTGCCCTGGAGCATCGTGCCCCAGGCGCCGTCGAGTACCGCGACCCGTCGCTCCAACAGCTCAGCGAGATCCCGCATCCATGCCACCTTCCCTAATCGCGGAAGGCGCCCTTGGTCATGGCCAGGTGCGCGGGGAATCCCGCGCCGGGCCGAGCGTGGCGGGCGTCACGCCCGTCGCAGCGCCTCTCGGCCGCCTTCATCCAGGGTACAGGGTCAGAGCCCAATTTTCTGAGCCCTCCCTTGTGGTTGGCCACAGTACCCGATGACCCGCGCCAGGCAGCAACGTCGGCCGGGCGGGAAAAAATCCCAGCCAAGGCGCCCGCCAGCCATATTTATTCTGCGCGTTTTTGTTGTCTTTCGATGCGGCCAGGGAATCCGCGGCGAAATTTTCCGTCTTGGCCAATCCGCCGACCGCGGTGTTCCGAAGTGTGAATGACCCGCGCGAGAGCGTGGGTGGGCTTTATGACCCGTACCTGGAGGTAGGGAAAACTATGCCTGATCAGGAAAAAAGAGAAGTTAGTTCGGAAGCGGCAAAGCCGGGGACGACCCGGCGCGGAATGCTGCGCGGCGCGGCCGGGGTCGGCGCGGCCGGGCTGGCCGCCGGAGCGCTCGGCGGGGTCCTCGCGTCGCCCGCGTCCGCCGCCACGAGCGCGGACGCGGCCGCTCAGCCGGCCGGCTCCGCGCGGCACGACGACCCGCTGGTCGTCCACGTGCACGACGCCCGCACCGGCGTGGTCGACCTCTACACCGGTACCCAGCACGTGCGGTTCACCGATCACCAGCTCGCCGCCCGGCTTGCCAAGGCCGCCCGTTAACACTGAGTGAGGCTCATTCATGTCTTCGCATCGCGAGGCGCCGGGGATTTCCAAAGACCCGGTGGCCGACAGCTCGGACGTTTATGCATTCGTCAGCCCGGATAAGCCGGGTACCGTCACCCTAATCGCCAACTACGTCCCGTTGCAGGGGCCGGCCGGGGGGCCGAACTTCTACGAGTTCGGTGATGACGTCCTTTACCAGATTCACATCGACAATGACGGCGACGGCCAGGCCGACGTCACCTACCAGTTCCAGTTCAGCACCACGGTGCTCGACCCGGACACGTTCCTCTACAACACCGGCCCGATCCAGACGCTGGGCAGCCCGTCCTGGAACCGCCGCCAGTCCTACACCGTCACCAGGGACTCCCACGGCAGGGTCCAGCAGCTCGGCACCCACCTGGCCTGCCCGCCGTGCAACATCGGCCCGTTGTCGACCCCGAACTACCCGGCGCTCGCCAGCGCGGCCGTGCACAGCCTGGCCGGCGGCCGGACGGTGTTCGCCGGGCAGCGGGCCGAGGGCTTCTACGTCGACCTCGGCTCGATCTTCGACCTGGGTGACCTGCGCCCGTTCGCGAGCGCGCACAACCACTTCGGCCTGTCCGGCTTCCCGACGAACGGCCCGGGGGTGAACGCGACCAAGAACCTCAACGTCCACTCGATCGCGATCCAGGTCCCGGTCACCGACCTGACCGACGGCGGCCACAAGCCGTCCGGCGTCACCGACAAGAAGGCGTCGATCGGCGTCTGGACCACCGCCAGCAGGCAGCGCGCCCGGGTATGGGACGCGGACCGCAGCTGCTACGTCAACAGCGGCCCCTACACCCAGGTCTCGCGGCTCGGCAACCCGCTGGTCAACGAGGTGCTGATCCCGATGGGCAAGAAGGACTACTGGAACACCCAGCTCCCCGCCCATGACAAGCAGTTCGCTTCCTACGTCGCCCGCCCGGGCCTGTCGGAGCTGCTGCCCACCCTCTACCCCGGGGTCTTCCCCAACCTGGCGGCGCTCAACAAGTCGGGCAAGGCCCGCGCGGACCTGGAAGCGATCTTGCTGACCGGTATCCCGGCCGGGATCATCCCCGGGTTCCAGAACTTCACCGGGGCCACCGAGGCGGACATGCTCCGGCTGAACGTGGCCATCAAGCCGTCGGCCAAGCCGAGCATCTACGGGCTGCTCGGCAACGACCTGGCTGGCTTCCCGAACGGCCGCCGCGTCTTCGACGACGTTACCGCGGTCGAGCTCCGGGCGCTGGCCGGCGCCACCTACGCCCTGGTCGACAAGGCGTACAAGCCGGACGCCGCGGCCAGCGCGGTGACCGACGGGCTGACCCCGGCTGACCTCACCGCCCCCTACCTCGACACGTTCCCCTACCTCGGCGTGCCGCACTCCGGTTACACCACCCCGTCCAGCTAGCCCGGGCAGGCGGCCGCCCGTGCCCGCGCCGCGGGCGCGGGCGGCCGCCGGACAACCAGCACAGGAGGACCCGGTGCACGCCACCGACCAGCACCAGCACCAGCACGCGGCCGGGCACCCGCACCAGCACGCGCCCGACAGCGCCGACAACCTGCTGCTCGACATCGGCGCCGACACCGTCGCCCTGGTCATCCACGCGGCCGCCGGCCGTGACCAGGCCGAGGTCGAGATATCCGCCGGCGGCGGCGGGCAGCCGCGCACGCACAACGTGGTCCGCCGCAGGCAGACGCCGGGCCGGACAGTGTACGCCGCCGTCTTCCCGGCGCTGCCGGCCGGGGAGTACGACGTGTGGCGGGACGCGGTCACCCGGGCCGGGACCGTACTGGTACACGGAGGTCAGGTCGCCAGCTTCAGGCTTGACTAGTCCGGATTGGGGGCGACGGAGACTTTCCGAACCATGCCCGCCCGCCTGCGGGCGCAGGTAACGTATCCGGCAGCGCGGTTATGAAACCGTGACCCGGGGGCGGGGGCTAGGCGGGGCTGACTACGAAGGTGAGAACGTGAGACATCTCTACGGGACTGCCCTTGCCGTCATCATGGCCTCGGTCATGTTCTTGGCGGGCGGATGGGGGTACCTCCGGCTGCTGAAGCTGCAGGCCGCGCCGGGCCAGGCGGCCGCGCTGCCGGCCGGCGGCGGGTCGCTGCTCTCAGATCACTCCATGCTGCTGGCGCTGGGGGCGCTGGTGGCCACCGCCGTGCTCGGCGGCCTGCTGGTCGTCATCCGGCGGATCTCGCCGCTCGCGGCCGGGCTGCCCGGCCTGCTGCTGCTCGCCTGGACGGCGCTGTACCTGGTCAGCGTCAAGCACGCGGTGGAGCTAATCCCGCTGCGCTCGCGCGCCTTCGGCGCGGGCTGGGAGGAACTGCTGTTCAGCGGCGTGCTCGGCGCGGTCGGGGCGGTGCTGGTGATGCCGCTGCTCATCCCGTCTCGCTGGCGCACCGGCCGCCGGCCGGCCGCGGCCGCAGCGGTCACTGAAGCGGACCAGTACCTGACCGAGGTGTGGCCGGAAGGCAGGCCGCAGGGGGACGAACAGCCCAGGGAAACGGAACCCGCACTGGTCGGCACCGTGATGTTTCCCCCCGGGGCCGGCCACGGTCCGGTCCGGCCGGTCGACACTACCCGGGTTACCGGCGCGTCGCGGGCGCTGCGGGCTACCGGGTCGTTCAGGACCACCACCGGCTCGACGCCGCGCGCCACGGGCTCATTCCGCGCCGACAACGACAGCACGCTGCTCGGCCGCCGTTACCATCAGCGGCCAGGCCAGTAGCAGGCTTCGGCTAGCCCGGCGGCCCGCGGTCCGCCGGGCTAGCCCAGCTCGTCGCGCAGCGTGGCGGCAGCGGCCGCCATCGCGGCCAGCTTGCCGTCGGCTGACGCGCGCGGCAGGTACTTCATCCCGCAGTCGGGCGCGAGTACCAGCTTCGACGCGGGCACGTAGGGCAGTGCCCGCCGCACCCGGTCGGCCACCAGCCCGGCTGGCTCGACGGCCGGGTCTGACAGGTCAAGGACACCGAGGATGATCGTCTTGCCGTCCAGCTCGCGCAGCACCGAGCAGTCGAGGCCGGACTGGGCGGTCTCGATCGAGATCTGCTCCACGTCGCAGGCCGCGAGCTCGGGCAGGAACGAGTAGCCGGCCGGGCGGTCGTGCACGATCGCGGCGTAGCCGAAGCACAGGTGCAGCGCGGTGGTGCCGAGCGCGGTCACGCCCGCCAGCGCCCGGTTGATCACCGCGACGCCGTACTTCGCCGCCTCGGCCGGGCGCGCCTGCAGCCACGGCTCGTCAAGCTGGACGATGTCGGCGCCGGCCGCGAACAGGTCCCTGATCTCCTCGTTCACCGCCTCGGCGTAGCCGAACGCGAGCGCCTCGGCCGAACCGTAGTGGTCGTCCTGCGCCTGTTGCGCCATCGTGAACGGGCCGGGCACGGTGATCTTGACCGTCCGTGCGCTGTGCTCCCGCAGGAACGCCAGGTCGGCTACCTCGACCGGGTGCCTGCGGCGGACCGGCCCGGTCACCCGGGGCACCGGGTTCGGGCGGCCGCTGCGGTCGAGGGCCGTGCCCGGGTGGTCGATGTCCACCCCGTCGAGGGCGGTGGCGAACCGGTTCGAGTAGCTCTCCCGGCGGATCTCGCCATCAGTGATGATGTCCAGGCCGGCCTCCTCCTGCGCCCGGATCGCGAGCAGGGTGGCGTCGTCCTGGGCCTGGCCGAGGAACTCGGGGCCGACCCGCCACAGCTCGCGGGCGCGGACCCGCGGCGGCATCCGGCTGGCCAGCCGGCTCCGGTCGATCAGCCAGTCCGGCTGCGGGTAACTTCCAACCAGTGACGTGGGCAGCAGCATGCCTGTGAGGTTACGCCGAAGGCTGGACCGGGCAGTCTCGCTCAGCCCGTCGGCAGGATGTTGATCGCGCGGGACACCACCAGTGCCACCGTTACGATCGAGATCACCGCCTGCACGGTCATCGCTGCCTTCGCCCACCTCGACATCGGCATGACGTCGGTCGGGCTGAATGCCGCCGCGTTGGTAAACGCGAGGAACAGGTAGTCGAGGAACACCGGCTCCCAGTCCGGCGAGACCGTATCGGGCGGGCTGACCATCTGCGGGAACTGGAAATCGGGGTAGCGGTTGCCCAGGTTGAGCGCCCGGGCGGCGGGCCCGCCGCGGTCGAACTCCCAGTACCAGAGGGCAAACACGATCACGTTGGTCAGCCAGATGACCGCGCCGGTGACGAGCAGCTGGCCGGCCTGCTGGCCCAGGTGTCCCTGGGTGATGCCGATCGCGAGCCTGGCCACCGACCACACGTTGGCCAGGCTGAGCAGGGCGGCGAGGACCAGGCTGAGCGACCGCATGGCCCGTGACTGGCGGCCGATCCGGTGCGGGTTGGCGCCGATGAGGACAAGCAGCAGCATTCCCTGCGCGGCCGGCAGCACCCACGGCGGGGCGACCAGCACCAGCCGGCCGGGTACCGTCACCTGCAGCGAGGCGCCCACGGCGACGACCAGCGCGACCGGCCAGCGCAGCTCGCCCTTGGTCTCGCGCCGCCAGGCGGGCACCACCCGCCGCTGGTAGGCATCCGCCCCCTGGTGCAGCAGCTCGCCCGCGAGCGTGCCCTCTGCCGCCAGTCGGCTCGTGATCAGCCGGTGCAGCTCGTCGATGCGGTCGTGCAGCGACTGAATGCCGTCCATGACCTCGGGCGGGGCCGAGCCCGCGGCCTCGTCGTCGCCAGTACCAGTCACGACACCAGTGAACTCCCTTCTGCCCTGGTTGTCAGTGCGGAATGCCGGAGAGCAGGTCGCCCACCCGGCCGAGGGCCGCGCCGAGCCGGGCCCCGGAGTCGGCCGGCCCCGTCCCGGGATCGCCGGACTCCAGCCGGTCGGCCAGCCGGTACAGTGCGTACAGCCCGTGCACGCCGGCCCACCGCGCGGGCTCAGGCTCCCAGGCCCGGCCCCGGTGCCCGACCCAGGGCAGTGCCGTCAGGCCGGTTTTCTCCCCGGTCACCAGGTCAGCCAGGGTTCGCCCGGCCAGGTTGGCGGCGGCCACCCCGTGGCCGGTGTAGCCGCCCGCCCAGCCCAGGCCGGACGCCGGCTGGTAGGTCACCGACGCGCACCAGTCGCGCGGCACGCCGAGCACGCCGCACCAGGCGTGCCCGATTCCCGCGTCGGCGGCGGCGGGGAACATCCGCCGCAGCACGCCGGTCAGCGCGGCGATCGTGGCGGCGTCGGTGACGCCCAGGTGGTCGGTGGCGGAGGCGAAGCGGTAGGGCAGCCCGCGCCCGCCGAGCGCGATCCGGCCGTCGGCGGTCCGCTGCGCGTACACGTACGCGTGCGCCTCGTCCGCCAGCGTCTCGCACCCCGACCAGCCGATCTCCTGCCAGGCGGCGGGCGTAAGCGGCTCGGTCACCACCATGTGGCTGTTCATCGGCAGCAGCGCGCGCCGCAGCCCGGGCAGCGCGGCGGTGTACCCCTCGGTGCAGCGCAGTACCGACCGTGCGCGGACGTCACCGAACGGGGTCCGCGCGACCGCGCCCGGCCGGCTGGCGGGGTCGATCCGGGAGACCGGGGTCGCCTCGTAGATCTCCACCCCGCGCCGCTCGGCCGCCGCCGCCAGCCCGGCGGCGAGGGCAGCGGGCTGGATCCGGGCGCTGGCAGGCGCGTACAGGCCGCCGAGCGCCCCGGCCAGGTTGACCCGTTCCCGCGTCTCGTCCCGGGTGAGGAACTGGTAGATGTCGTCGCCTTCGCCTCTCATCCGGGCTGCGCTGAGCGCTTCCCTGAGCCGGGCGAGCTGCGACGGCGTGGTGGCGACCGATAGCCGCCCGCCCTTCACGAAGTCGCAGGCGATGGACTCGGCCTGGCAGACCCGGCCGATCTCGTCGACGGTGGACCTGAGCGCGGCCTCGAGGTCGCGTACCCCGGCCGCGCCGGACCGTCCCGCGGCCCGCGCGTAGCGGGCGCGTGAGCCCGGCAGTTCCGGTGTCACCCAGCCGCCGTTGCGGCCCGACGCCCCGTAGCCGGCGAACGCCGCCTCCAGCACCACGATGCGTGCCCCCGGGCGCTGCCCGGCGAGGTAGTACGCGGTCCACAGCCCGGTGTAGCCGCCGCCCACGATGCATACGTCGGCTTCGAGCGGCCCGGGCAGTGAGGGCCGCCGCGGCGGGTACCCGCCGAGAGCCTGCCACCAGTAGGAGACTTCGCCGTTATGCATGCTGGTGACGCTACCCGATGCGTTCACAACCAGGCAGAATCAGGTGGCCGTGGCGGGTTGACCGGGTACATTACGTTTGGTCTGTTCCGTCACCAGACGGTCAGCGGGGGAAGGGTACCGGCTTAGCCATGCGACTCGGGGTGCTCGACGTCGGCTCTAATACCGTGCACCTGCTGGTGGTGGACGCCTACCCTGGGGCGCGGCCGCTGCCCGCCTTCTCGCATAAGGTCGAGCTTTCCCTCTCCGCCCACCTGGAGCGCGGGAACACGCTGTCCAGGGCAGGCGAGGAGCGGCTGACCGAGGTAGTGACAGAGTCGCTGCGGATCGCGGAGGACAAGGGAGTCGAGGACTTCCTCGCCTTTGCCACGTCGGCCGTCCGCGACGCGGGCAACAGCGATGAGGTGCTCGCGCGGGTCCGTGAGCGGACCGGCGCGAGCATCGAGGTGCTGTCGGGCGAGAACGAGGCCCGGCTGACCTTCCTGGCCGCGCGCCGCTGGTTCGGCTGGTCCTCGGGCCGGCTGCTGGTGGTCGACATCGGCGGCGGCTCGCTGGAGATCGCGGCCGGCCTGGACGAGGAGCCGGAAGCGGTGATGTCGCTGCCGCTCGGCGCCGGGCGGCTGACCAGGGACTGGTTCACCGCCGACCCGCCGCCGCCCAAAGAGGTGCGCGAGCTGCGCAGGCACGTACGGGCGGAGATCGCCCGGATGGCGGGCAGCCTGCGCCGGGGCGGAGCGGTCGACCACGCGGTCGGCACCTCCAAGACCTTCCGGCAGCTCGCCCGGATCGCCGGGGCCGCGCCGTCCACCGAGGGCTCCTACGCGAAGCGGTTCCTGAAGCACAGTGACCTGGTGATGTGGGCGGAGCGGCTGGCCTCGATGGACCGCGCCGAGCGTATCCGGATCCCCGGGGTATCCGAGGGACGGGCGGCACAGCTGCCGGCCGGCGCGATCGTGGCCGACGCGGTGATGGACCTGATGGGCGTCTCGCAACTGGAGATCTGCCCGTGGGCACTGCGCGAGGGCGTCATCCTCAAGCGCCTGGACACCCTGGACACCCTGAACCCCGTGGTCAACCCCGCCCGCGCCTAGCCCTCGGGCCGTGGTTGTGGCAACCAGTGGCCCCTGGCCCCCTGGTTGCCACAACCACGCGGCGCGGACTGCCGCCTCCCCGGGAGTTAACCGAGCAGGCGGACGCCCTCGGTCGGCTCGTCGGGGTCGATCAGGCCGGTGCCGCGGTTCACCTCACGGTCCGCCAGCGGGTCGCTGAGCGGTCCGCCGGGCGGCACGGCGCCGTACGGCATTGACGCGCGGGGCATCTCCTGGGTGCCGCTGAGCCGTCCGGCGGTGCTGCCGAGCGGCGGCTGCGGTGCGGTCTCGGGACGGCCGGCCGGGCCGCGGCCGCGGCCGGACGCCGGCAGCAGCCCGTCGGCCGACCCGGCCGGGTCGAGCGGCCCGTCCTGCTCCAGGGGCGGGCCGAGGCGGCTGGTCAGCCCGGGCCGACCGGGCAGGGACGGGCGGTGGTCCTCCCGCGGCGGCGCGACGGAGCCGGTGGCGACCGTCTCCGGCGCGGGCGGTGCGAGCAGCGCCAGGTCCAGGTTGTCTTCCTTGGCGTCCTCTTCCGGTGCGGCGGCCGCCTCGTCCGCCTCGGCCAGGCTGATCGCCCGGCTGACGTGCTGGTTGACTTCTTCCTCGAGTGACATCCGGGCCGCTTCCGCGGCCACCAGGCCCTGGACGCCGTCCAGGATGTCGGTCAGCCTGCGGACGGTCTCCGAGTGCCGGGTGCTGAGCAGGTTGAGCCGCCGCTCGGCGCCGTCGTGGATGGCGGTGGCGCGGGCGGTGGCCTCGTCGAGCACCTTCTTGGCCTGCCCCTTGGCCTGGGCCAGGGCGGCGTCTGCCTTCTTGCGGGTGTCGCTGGTCAGCCGGTCAGCCTCGGTACGGGCGGAGGTGCGGGTCTTGTCCGCCTCGTTGCGCGCGGCTGAGATCGTCCGCTCCGCCTGCTCCTGGGCCGCGGTCAGCATCCGCTCGGCCTGCTCGCGCGCATCGGCGCGGACCCGCTCGGACTCCGCCTGCGCGTCGGACCGCTGCTTGGCAATGTCGTCGTCAGCCTTGTTCTTCTGCGCCTTAGCCTCATCGTCGGCCAGCTTCAGAATCTGCGAGATCCGCTCGCTGACCTCCTCGTGCGCGGGGCGGCCGGACAAGGCCTGCTGGCGCACGGTGGATAGCTCGCGGCGCAGGTGCTCGCCGTCGTCTAGGGACCGGGCGAGGCGCTGCTCAAGTTCCCGGATCTCGCTGTTGCGGCGTGCTACGAAATCGTCAACCTGGCGGCGGCTGTAGCCGCGCATCTGCATCTCGAACTCTTCGTGCAGCAGGTTCGGCAGGAGGTCACTGTTTTCATTCATGGCATCACGAGAATCTTGAGTCCTGAGAGGTCTGTGAGGGACGATGTCCGGAGTCTACGGGAGCCTTGCCTGGTAGCAGGCTCATCTCGGCTGGCCGCCGGGCGGCCTGCCGGCTCGTCCCACGGGTGGCACGAGCAAGTACAGGACAGCAGTTGCTGGTCAGACTCTTCTCCGGTCGGGCATGGTCCGCAACCGAAACGACCGAGTATCCCGTTATGTCCAGACTTTACCCGTTATGGAAGTTGCCCAAGGGGCCTGTGGGTAACTGGAGGCTTCTGGGGTTTGCCTACGTGAGGGCTAGTCCCGATGGGTCAGGCGGACCCGTAGCGTCGTCGCAACTCGTGACGTAAGATGTAGTCGTCCAGTTACACTACGATATGCGGACATTAACCCATCTTCTGCGCCATAAGGGTGCAGGACTGTGGCTCCCGGGACTGTTGTCGCCCGGGGTGAGTCCAGTTCCTGCCCGATGCAGACCTCACAGCGGAAATGACGGATTCCTCCCGCTTGGTTGCGGATCGATGCCGAGAACCCGGGTAATACATACGTAAGGATGGTCTGCGAATGGCCCCGATGGGTCATGCGGAGGAATGGTGTCGCGACGTAACCTGAAGGGCGGAGCAGGGAGTGCCCGGTCAACGGAGGTGAGCACGATCCCCATGCAAGTCGATCTTCGTGTTCACGACGACGTGGCGCTTGGTGAGATCGAACTCTACGCCGAAGTCCTCACCGCTGTCGCGGCGAGCGAGGGGCCGCTGTCCGAGAGCGAGCTCGACGAGGCGCTGGGCATCAGTCACCACCGCTAAGCCGTCGTTCCCGCTAAGCCGTCGTTCCTAGCAAGCCGCCGGGCGCCGTTACTGGTGCCGGTACATCACGTCGGTTGACCACAGGGTGAAGCCGAGCGCGGTGTACATCCGGACCGCCGCGGTGTTGTCCTCGTCTACGTACAGCATGACGTCCGCCAGCCCGAGTTGCCGCAGGTGATAAAGCCCGGCCAGGGTCAGCGCGCGGCCGAGGCCGCCGCCCTGCTGGCCCGGGTCGACCCCCACCACGTACACCTCGCCGATCGGGGCGCCGCCGTCGCCGCCGTCCGGGTGCACCTTCGTCCAGTGGAAGCCCACCAGGCGACCGTCGCGCTCAGCGAGGAAGAACCCGTCCGGGTCGAACCACTTCTCCGCTTCCCGCAGCCGCAGGTCCTCGGGGGTCCACGAGCCCTGCTCGGGGTGGTGAGCGAACGCGCGGCCGTTGACCGCCAGCCAGGCATCCTCGTCCGCTCCGGTCCGGAAGGTGCGGATCGACACCCCCGGCGGCAGCGTCAGCTCAGTCGGGGCCAGCTCAGTCGGGGCCAGCTCAGTCGGGGCGAGCTCAGCGTCCCCGGGCACCGCGGCCAGCGGCATCCGCAGCCGGAGCAGCGCGCGGAACCGGGTAAAGCCGGCCGCGCTGGCCAGCCCGACCGCTCCGGGCAGCTCACCGTGTGCCCACAGCCGGACGCCATGGCTGCTGGCCCCAGCCAGCAGCGCCGCTGCCAGCGCCGAGCCGAAGTGCCTGCGCCGCCAGTCCGGGTGCACCACGAGCTCGCCGCTGGCGTCGCCGTCCTGCCCCTCGGCGTCGGGTGCGTCCAGGTGCGCGTAGCCCGCCAGGGTGCCGTCAGCCGTCGTCAGCACCAGGTCGCGGGCTTGCGCGGCGCTGCCGTGGCGGACCTGCAGCAGCACGTCCTCCGACAGCGGGGCCACGCCGTCCGCGCGGGCAGCGGCGGCTGCCAGGTCTTGCACCTGGGTCGCCAGCCCGGGGTGGAGCGGCCCTTCGCTGAGGGTCGTACCGGGCGGCGACGGCCAGGTCACCGGTCCGCCGCGATCGCGGTGTCCGCTCCCAGCAGTTCGGCGCCGTCCCGGTCCTCGGGCGAGCCCTTCACCGGCACGAAGCGGTAGCCGACGTTGCGCACCGTGCCGATGAGCGCCTCGTGCTCGGCGCCGAGCTTGGCCCGCAGCCGCCGCACGTGCACGTCCACTGTCCTGGTGCCGCCGAAGTAGTCGTATCCCCAGACCTCTTGCAGCAGGTGCGCCCGGGTGAACACCCGGCCGGGGTGCTGCGCGAGGAACTTCAGCAGCTCGAACTCCTTGAACGTGAGGTCGAGTACCCGGCCGCGCAGCCGGGCGGAGTAGGTGGCCTCGTCGATCGACAGGTCACCGGACCTGATCTCGTCGGGGGCGTCGGCGGCGGCACGCAGGGCGCGGCGGCCGGTTGCCAGCCGTAGCCGGGCTTCCACCTCGGCCGGGCCGGCTGTGTTCAAGATCACATCGTCGGTGTTCCACTCGGCACTGATCGCCGCGAGGCCGCCCTCGGTCACGATCGCCAGCATCGGGCAGTCCAGCCCGGTGGTGTGCAGCAGGCGGCAGATACTCTTGGCGTGCGCGAGGTCGCGGCGCGCGTCCACCAGCACGACATCGGTCGGCGGCGCCTCGACCAGCGCGGAAGCGTCCGCGGGGAGAACGCGGACCGAGTGCAGCAGCAGGCCGAGCGCGGGCAGAACCTCCGACGAAGGCTCAAGTACGCCGGTCACCAACAGCAACTCGCTCACGTGAAGCCCCCTCCAAGTCGTTACGGGTGCGTTAACCCGTCGCCATCTGTATAAACGCAAACGGGACCCGGGGGCAACACCGCCCAAGGTCCCGTTGAGGTGAGGATATCCCGAAATGGCCAAGGTCACCATCAGGTACTGGGCGGCGGCGAAGGAGGCCGCGGGGATGCCGGAGGAGTCCGTCGAGGCGGTCACTCTCGGTGATGCGCTTAACGCGGCCGTTGCCCGCCGGAAACCCGGCGCTCGCCTGGCAGAGGTCATCGCGCGGTCATCTTTCCTGGTTAACGCCAATCCGGTGGGCCGCGCCGACAAGCACTCGATAATGCTCGACGATGGGGCAGTGATCGAGGTCCTGCCGCCTTTCGCGGGTGGCTGAGCCAGGAAAATGTGACTCTAGGTGCTCTTACGGTCACCACTGGCCGGCCGCGCAGGACCGGCGAAACGGTCGATTGGTCGGTAAACGTGACGAGATTCACCGGTCACACACCCGAAACACATACGAACTCGCGTCACTAAATGCGCCGTTTTGGTTGCAGAGAGGTACCAAACGCTGTATATCGGTTACTGTGAGCACCGACCCCGGTCCGGCCGGGCAGCGAAATTCTCCGTCCCCGTTGAACCGGCCCGCCGAAGCCAACGTTCTCCCTGGTGTGCCGAGCACTACACCGGCCAGCGGCGAACGCAAAGCCGATGATGCCTTCATCAGGTCGCTTTACGCCGAGCACGGCGGTGCCCTGCTCCGGTACACCCTGCACCTGACCAGCGGCGACAGGCAGAAGGCGGAGGACCTCGTGCAAGAGACCATCGTGCGGGCCTGGCGGCATCCGGAGGCCCTAGTGGACCGCCCGGCCCGTCCCTGGCTGTTCGCCGTGGCTCGCAACCTTGCGGTGGACGCCTACCGGGCGCGTCAGTCCCGGCCGCCGGAGACCGGGCAGGAGGCGTTCGACACGCTCCCCGCGCATGACGACGCCGATCGCACGCTCGAGTCCTGGGCGGTAGCCGAGGCGCTGGCCACGCTACGGCCCGACCACCGCTCGGTCATCGTCGAGACCTACTACCGGGGCTGCTCGGTAGCCGAGGCCGCCGCCACCCTCGGCATCCCGCCGGGCACCGTGAAGTCACGCACCTACTACGCGCTCAAGGCGCTCAAGCTGGCCCTGCAGGAGCGGGGGCTGGCACCGTGAACTCCACTTCGGGCGCGGCGCCTCGTGCCCCGCGCGCGATGGACTGCCCGGAGGCGCGGGTCTCGCTCGGGGTCTACGTGCTCGGCGCCATTGACCCGGCCGAGCGCAGCCTGGTCGACGCCCACCTGGCGACCTGCCGCGACTGCCGCGACGAGCTGGCCGGCCTGGCCGGGCTGCCGGCCCTGCTGGCCCGGGTCTCGACCGAGGAAGCCATCGCGCTGAGCGCGACCGACGGGCCGCCCGCGGCGGCCGCGCCGGAGGAAGCCGAGCCGCCGCGCGAACTGCTTGCCACCGTGCTCGACCTGACGAAGGCCCGGCGGCGGCGGCGCCACTGGCGGGAGGCGGCCCTCGGGGTCGCGGCCGCCCTCGTTATCGCGGCCGGCGTGTTCGGCGGCCTGCGGCTCGGCTCGAGCCCGGCCTCGCCGCCCGCCATCGCCATCGGCGCCAACGTCGGGAACCCGACCGGGCCGTGGCAGACCGCGGTCGGTCACTCCGGCGGGATGACCGCCACCGTGAGCTACCGCCCGATGGGCTGGGGCACCGAGCTGGCTACCAAGGTCTCCGGCATCCCGGTCGGCACGAGCTGCCAGCTTTGGGTGACCGACACGTCCGGCCACCGGGTGCTGGCAGGCGGCTGGGTGACCGACAACGTCGAAGGCACGATCTTCTACCCCAGCTCCACCGGGGTCTTCACCAAGAACATGGCCGGCCTCGAGGTCACCGTCGGCACCGGGAAGGCGATCGAGGTGCCCGCCTGACCGGGCGCGGATGACGGCCGGCCGGATGCCCGGGCGGCCGGATAAGGCGGCGGCGGGAATAGCAGCGCCGCCCGGCGGCGCTGGAGCTAGCGTGGTCGGTGGCCTGATAGCGCTCGTGGTCGTGCTCGCCGCGGCATCCGCGGCGGGCTTCGCGCTGCGCCGCCGCCAGGGGCGGTTCCGCCCCGGGCCGGCCGGGCAGGACCCGGCCGGGCAGTCACCCGCGCCCGGCTCCGGTCCCGCTGCCAGTGCCCCGGCTAGCGGCGCGCTGAGCGCGGCCGACCTGGGCGCGCCGCTCGGCCCGCGGGCGACCCTGGTCCAGTTCTCGACCCAGGTCTGCGCGTACTGCGGGCCGACCAGGGAGCTGCTGACCGAGGTGGCCGGCCAGCGGGAGGGCGTTTCGTTCGTCGAGATCGACGCGGCCGACCGGATGGACCTGACCAGGCGGCTGCACGTGCTGTCCACCCCGACCGTGCTGGTGCTCGACGCCGCGGGCGGCATCGCCAGCCGCGCCTCGGGCCCGGCCCGCAAGGCTGACCTGCTGGCCGCGGTCGGCCGCGTGCTGGCCGGCGGCGATGCGCTGCACGCAGGTGGCGGCGCACCTTGAATTTCCCACTAAATCAGGTGACAATGGGGTCCGTGTCAGCGGCCAGGGTGGTGACAGCGGTCCCGCCAGTGCATAGCATCAGGTACGTGCCTTCCAGGATGCTGCTCACCAAGCGGCGCGCGGTGGACTTCTGCCGGGTCGCGACCGCCATGTGTCCGCGTTCCGTGCCCAGCACCGTCTGCGTCTAGCGGCCTGTCTTTAGCAGTTCAGCCGCGTGCAGCGGGCAACGTTAACGGCTCAACCTGCACCTGGAGCATGATCATGACCATCGACTCGCGTGCCCCGCGCTTCGGCGCGGCGATCACCACCGTGGTTGTCGCGGTCGTGCTGGTCTTGTCGGGCGTGTCCCACCTGGCCGCGGGCTGGCTGCTGTTCGCGCAGACGCTGGTGTTCGCGGTGGGAGCACTGGCCGGACTGCGCTACGCCCCCTACGGGCTCATCTTCCGTCATCTGGTTCGCCCGCGGCTCGGGCCGCCGTCCAGGACCGAGCCGGAGGCGCCGCCGCGCTTCTCGCAGGGCGTGGGCGCGGTCTTCGCGGGAATCGGCGCGGTCGGCTTCGCGGCCGGCCTGCCGCCGCTCGGGATCGTCTTCGCCGCGTTCGCGCTGGCCGCCGCGTTCCTCAACGCGGCCTTCGATTTCTGCCTCGGTTGCCAGATGTACCTGTTCATCCAGAGAATCCGGCCGGCCCACTAAGGGGCCGTGCCGCACAAGGAGGTTTTCCAACCATGAGCCGTTCCGACGTCCTAGTCGACGCCGACTACGTCGAGGCCCGCATCGGTGCCCCTGGCACCGTCATCGTCGAGGTAGATGAAGACACCAGCGCGTACGACAAGGGGCACATCCCCAGCGCGATCAAGATCGACTGGAGGAAGGACCTGCAGGACCCGGTCCGCCGCGACTTCGTCGACCAGGTCGGCTTCGAAGCGCTGCTCTCCGAGCGCGGCATCGCCAACGACGACACCGTGATCCTCTACGGCGGCAACAACAACTGGTTCGCGGCCTACGCGTACTGGTACTTCAAGCTCTACGGCCACCAGAACGTGCTGCTGCTCGACGGCGGCCGCAAGAAGTGGGAGCTCGACTCGCGCGAGC
>Ga0265338_10000771_pt1 | contig 54581 bp, 58 predicted proteins | sample 42126metaG_FD_193579 | JGI IMG/M metagenome (GOLD analysis project Ga0265338, IMG submission 193579) | Rhizosphere microbial communities from Carex aquatilis grown in University of Washington, Seatle, WA, United States - 4-21-26 metaG | ecosystem: Host-associated > Plants > Roots > Rhizosphere... | reverse complement strand
CGGTGTTAATGAGCAGCTCATTCGTCGTTACATCCAGAACCAGGGCAAAGAGGATGCCGGGCAAAACAACGTCGAGTTGTTTTGAGTCAGCTAATTCCCCGAGCGGAAGCTCGTGGGAAGTTTAATGATACCCCACCATAGAGTAAGCCGGTAAAAGTTTTGACATCCCTTCTCCCCTACCCAAAGTCAAAACTAAAAATGCCCCAGTTTACAGGGGTGATTTCAATTCAAGTTCTCATGGCTAGGACGGAGGGCGGTAGTTCGAACACCTATCCCGTGATTAACGATAAAGTCATAGACGCTTTAGTAAAACTGGCTAACGGTCTGCGTAAGCTGAGCTTATAATAAGGGTATGACAGAGGATGAAGCTAAAAAGTGGGTGAAGAATAAGGTGAACCAGCAAAAAGTCATCGCTGAATGTATTGGCGATAACCCACATACATCGAAGCTTGCAATCTTCATGGCGGGAGTCCCTGGTGCAGGTAAGACTGAATTCGTTCGCGGTTTGCAGGATAGCAGGCCAGGCGTGTTTACGATAATTGAGCATGACCGTTTAGTTGAGTATATCGAGACTTATAGCCCTGAACATTACTATAATTATCGTAAGGCCGGCAGCACTCTTGTCACGGCAGCCTTTGACCACTGTCTGAAGAACGGCTACTCCTTTGTCTTTGATGGCACTCTCTCACATGATAATGGACTCAAGAATATAGGGAAAACATTAAAGCAAGGGTACTCTGTTGTAGTTATCTATATTCACCAGGATGTACAAAGCGCGTGGAAGCTTACGCAAGATCGAGAGCTTGTCAAGAAGAGGGCGATAGAGAAAGAAGGTTTTATTGAGACTTGCAAGAAGATAAATGCAAACTTAAGAAAGGTATTTGTCACCTTTGCGGAGGATAAATCATTCGCATTCTGGATAATCAAGAAGAACGGCGCGCCTGGAATGGAGAACGCAACAACAGTACTTTATGATGGTCCGGATGGCAAAGAGAGGTCGGACATTGAAGCGATACTTGAAACAGATTATAATGTAAGTCAATTGGAAGTATAGAATCATGGAATTATCTCTTACTGAAGCACAAAAAGAATACCTCGATAAAAAGGGTGTTATTCCTGCTAGTTCGCTGCAGAAGGCGTACAAACAGTCTGTTCAGGAACAGCAGGGTTTGATTAAGGCTGCTCAGAGTCTTCGCAAGACAAAACCCAGCAAGTAAGTAATTATATAAACTATAAACACTACAGTGTAGGACATGTTCTAACTAAGCTTTTTAAGCCCTTGCTTCATCTGAACATTTTACGTGCTACTTCAACTCGAAGGTATGTCATAGAGGATTCACACCCGTGTCTACAGAGGTAAATCCCGTAGGATATACAAAATATGCGCCGGTTGGCGCATATTTAATCTCTGCTATCGAAAATGGCTAGGCATAAGGGACGATTATAGAACTCTGATCATGACAGCAGATGCGGACGTTGTGTATTCATCTAACACTAACCAATAGTTAAGACCGATGCTACGTCACTGTTAGTGTATTGTTTGTAAAAAGGTGGCATATGAGTATGGCTAAGTGCAATGCAACCTCCGCTTCTAGTTGAGTCGGCTCCACATAAGCACCCGTAGCATGCCTGTCGCTGTGTCCTTGCCAAAGTCTCTTCATACTCTGCAGGATTGCCTCAATGCTTGTGCCCGCATGCTTATCCTTAAAGATAGTAGTAACTTTAGCGCTATTATTTTTAGCTTCAAGATCAGTGATTATCGTACCTAAAGTAGCGGTACTGTTTTTTGGAGTGACAGTTTGCCATGATACAGCTTCAACGGCTTTAACTGCATAGGTGTATGCTTCTGATGGTTGAGGCTCACGACCATAGCAATAGGTCCATGCTTTTTTGAGCAGACTTGCATAGTCCTCCGATGAGCTAGCAAGTCTTTTATACGCATTTTTGGTCGTCTCGTCGACTCTAGCTTGAATTGTTGCCTTTTTGTCATCGACGACGATGTACCACTTTGAGCCGCCTTTAATTAGAACCGTGTTTAGCGACGAGATAGAATCGGGTTTTATAACATGAGAGGATGCTTCGTACCCATCAGTAATATCCGCTGTTTCAACGTATGCCTGGATGATGTCCAGGCCATAATTAACTTCTGATTCAAGGATTTTTATAAGGGCGTCGTAGCGCCAGCTGTCATATTTTAACGCTCCAATATTGATACGCCCTGACAACTCTATGGTTGTAATAGCATCTCCATTGTAAGATTTGCCGCCTCTAGCGTTAGTGTATGCCAGATTTTTCTCTAACCAATTGCGGACAGGGTTTCGCATCCAAGGCTGAATCCCATCGTATAGTGCCTCATCTTTTTCTATCTCAGAACCTCGAATAGTAGGTATACGTCGTGTCGGCATAGATCCTCGTCTTTAAATATATTATATCATCAGTTCTTAAGCTGTTTATGGAGATTGATCGCGAGACTCGAATACATGTCGATAATCTAAGCTATTCGGTATTTGGGATGTGTAGATTACTTTGGCAAGAGCGGCCTTACTTCACGTTGAGCGCACTGCGAAAGCAGGGATGAATGTTAACGAAAGTAGAATCGTTTATGTCACTAGGGGAAACATTTTTTTGAATTTCGTATGACCAAATTGGCTTATGATGACCATCTAGAACGACACCTATTAGTCCGACAAGATAAAAAGTATGTATGAGGCTGTATACGAAATCTTGTAAAGTTATGCGGCTTTCTGCAAAATCATTGGCCAAGGCATTGAGTCGATCACCATTGGCGTTTGGATTTTCGACTGCATAATTGAGAGCCTTGTCTCGTATTTCCTCAATTGGAAGCGACCCAACGAAGAAATCAGCGCCCTTCGTGCGCAATATCTGTACCCATTCTTTTAGCGTAGGGAAATCAATGTTCCATTCAAAGTAAAGTGAGTCGAGTCTATCTCGCGAATATATCCGTTCTGCGTCGAGCACCATTTGCCCTTCAATCAAAGGGCTTTCAACCGCTTCGCTTATACATAGATTAAAGAAGTCAATTGCGTCACGGGGGCGCATTAATGTTCGGTCAAGAATGAAGTCAATAGCTTTATGGCCGTTTACGTTTTCGGGAAGAATGTCTTGATGCGTGACTTGGTGTTTTTTTCGATATCTTGAGCAGAACGAGTAATTTATTCGTTCGTCGAGTAGTCTAGTTAACTCACCTCTGGTCCATGTAACAGGTAAATATAATGAGGCAAATTTTTCTTCTTGAAATCCGGTATCTTTCGTAACTTCAAAAACATGGCCTAGAAGATCTTGACGTAATACGACTAAAGGCTTCAGATTATCAAATCGATTTATGTCTCTAACGGTTTCAATCAAGGCTTTTATGAGTCTATAGCGTATCGAATTATCCGCCCATCCTTCGTCGAGCTTATCAATGACTATGTAGTATTGTTTTTGCTGGTATTCGATAACCTCATTGAGCATATCTAAGAGCTGTGTAACTTCTTTCATCTGCATGCCGTCAACAACAGACTGAGCCTGTTGTTTAAGTGTATGCTTCTCTTCTTTGGAGATCGTCTTTTTTCCAGAAACACCAGCGCCAATACCACTAACTGCTGCTCCAAAATTTGCACCGAGTTCGGATTCAGTCTTGTTAAGCATCTCGATAACATGATTGTTGTCTTGCTTCCAGAAGTTGTCCTTCCAATCGAGTAGATAGTTCAAAGCACGTAGGTGTTTCGGATTTGTTTTCTTAAACTTGCTCCGTAGCTGTTCGATAATGTTTTCGCCTTCGTAATTGTCTGTGACCTTAAAATGGTGCGTAAAGATTTCTACGCAAAGTTCATGGCGCCAGAGAAGTTTGAAGAAAGTATTCAAGTCTATATCAAGTTCAAACAAGTTTTTAACTATCGACGAGTTTGAGATATGTTGCATAGCCAGTGCTTCTGCATCGATGGTTATAACGGTATCTTTATATTGCTTGTCTTCTTTGAGCTTTGTTAATAGCGCAGTTTTACCTGCCCCAGTACGGCCTAATATCAAGCATCGTCTGTTATCAAAGTTCAGTACCGCGTCATAGTCGCCGGTGTTTATGAAACAGTTAAGTAGGAAAGACTTATCGTCTTCGGCATCGTTTACCCCAATTGTGTCTTGCTTTCGAAATGTAAACTCTTCAGTTACTTGCTTCGTCATGCTATTAGCTTATGACAGGCTCTGATGTTTTAAAAGATAATTTCAATTGATATCGATAGCCCAACGGTATTTAAAACGACATAAGACTACACTCATGTCGTAAATATTACAATGGCTAGGGCGGAGGGATTCGAACCCCCGAATGCCAGGACCAAAACCTGGTGCCTTACCACTTGGCGACGCCCTAATGACTCTCGCCGATTATACTAGATTTTATCTCTGTTAGCTAGCGGCTTTGTAGGTAGTGCCTCCGCTGACGCCGAAGAATTCCTCAAGGGTCTCCGCATGGTTTTTGTACAGTTCATTTGACAGGTCGGTGCCGATATAACGGAAGTGCCAGGGTTCGTACTCGTAGCCTGTTATGTCTTGCTTGTTCGCTGGATAGCGTAGCAGGAACCCGTATTTATATGCGTTGGCGGCCAGCCACTCGCCTTCGGGCGTGCTGCCAAAGCACTGGGACAGCTCGCACTTGCCGTTGACCGCGCCGATGTCCACGGCCAGGCCGGTCTGGTGCTCGCTGTAGCCAGGCTGGGCGCTTGCCTGGTCGGCTGCTGCCTGACCGTCGCTGGCTACGTAGTGACTGTATATAGTCTGCTGATAGGTATAACTGCGGTAACCGGAAACTACCTCTAGATTTATGCTGCTCTGCTTAGCTGCTGCGAACAGGCTTTCAATGGCAGTAGCAGTGGCGGCGCGCATCTGCATATTGTCGGCGCCTGGCGTGGCCAGCGGTACGCCGGGCACGGTAAGGTCTGAAGGTGTGTACGTAATTGGGTTCAGTGGGTGCTGCTTGTTCACGATGACCCAGACGCTGGTAGGATCAGTCAGGGAATATTGCGTTTTATTGAAGCTGTTTGCTGTCGAGGTAGAAGTGGTAGTTTTTGCGGCCGGTGTGGTATGTGGCTGAGTAGTCGGCGTGCGGTCGATGTACCACCAGGCCCCGCCAGCAATCAGGGCGGCAATAATGAGAGCCAAGGTGATCAGAGCAATCAGTTTGATGCGCATTCTTCTAGTATATCAGCCGCGTGGCTCTTGCTGCCTTGCCGTGAGCTAACGTATAGTATGTAGTAACGATGTCGCACAAAACAGCCGATCCGGCTGATTATATTCAGCCGCTTTATATCAATGGGCTCAACGGACGCATGCTCCAAGCGCCTTGTACGAAAAGTCGCGGTGGACGAGAGATTTTGCTGCTGTATGGTCATCATGCTTTATTGGAGCGCTGGTGGGGGTTGGTCGAGAATCTTCAGGAATATGGCAATGTGACTATGCCCGACCTGCCGGGTCTCGGTGGCATGGACAGCTTCTATAAGATTGGCCGTGCACCGACGCTTGATGCTTTCGCGGACTATTTGGCGGCGTTTATAAAAATGCGCTACCGTAACCGCCGGGTAACTGTGGTGGGTATATCGTTCGGCTTTCTGGTGGTAACGCGCATGCTGCAGCGCTACCCGGAACTCTCTAAAAAAATCGATCTGGTGGTAAGCATTGTGGGGTTCATGCACCGCGACGACCTCTTATTTCCTCCCCGAACCCGTCGTTTGTATAGCGCCATCGCCCGTTTTTTCTCCTGGGCGCCGGTAGCTTTCATTATCCGCTATGCGTTTCTGAACCGGCTCATCATCAGAGGCCTTTACGTTCGTTTGCCGGCTGGCCGCCGGCGGTTTATCGCCATGGAGCCGGAGGCATTCGAGATCATGATAGATTTTGATGTCAAACTGTGGCAGCGCAACGATGTGCGAACGCATTGGCGTACCACCAGCGAATTTTTGCAGTTTGATAACTGTCGGTCGCAAATTCCCCTGCCCGTTTGGCATGTGGCGTCCAAAGCAGACCATTATTTGGATAATTTCATCGTTGAGCAGCACATGCATGTGGTATATGCCGACTATCACAAATCGACCATGAACTCGCCCGCTCACACGCCGAGCCCCCTGGGTGATAAAAAGGAATCGGCTATTATGATACCGCCAGCCCTGCGCCGGGCGCTGCGTAGCCGCTAAAGTGGTATACTACTAGGTAATAGTATGAAAATCGGACTGGTTTGCCCGTATAATATTGCGATCGGCGGTGGCGTCCAGGAGCAAGTAAAGGCCATGCAGACGGAGCTTGCCCGGCGCGGCCATGATGTTGCACTGCTGACGCCTCAGCCGCGTATTCCGTACGTAGATGAAGGTCGCAAGGTCATCTTTTTGGGATCGGCAGCCGATGTTAAGACACCGCTTAACACCACCGCCCAGTTCAGTGCTAGCGTGCTCACTGACGAGATTGACAGCACGTTGGAGCGTGAACAGTTCGATGTGCTGCATTTTCATGAGCCATGGGTACCGGTGCTCAGCCGGCAGATCTTGAGCCGAAGCAACACCGTCAACGTAGCAACCTTTCACGCCATGCTGCCGGATACGCGGGTTGCGCAGACTGTCGGCAAGGTCTTTACACCGTATACAAAGCCAATGCTTAGGCATATTGATGCGTTTGCGGCCGTATCCGAAGGTGCAGCGGCATATCTGCTGGGCCTGGCTGATGTGCCAGTCGAAATTATCCCGAATGGTGTTGATCTTAAACACTACAAGCGACCTGCTGCCACCAAACCTGCGGCTGGACGCGGCGCAAAAACTATCCTGTACGTTGGCCGACTGGAAAACCGCAAGGGCGTGAAATATCTTATCCAGGCGTTCGCGCAGCTGCAGAGCCGTGAGCCTGATACCCGGCTGCAAATCGCCGGTGCCGGTCCGGACCGTGAAAAGCTCGAACAAGAAGTGGCAGAACTGGGCGCTCAACATGTCGAATTCTTGGGGTATGTCGATGATGCCACTAAAGTTCGATTGCTGCACGAGGCTGACCTGTTCTGTGCATCGTCGATTTTCGGGGAAAGCTTCGGCGTGGTGCTGCTGGAAGCCATGGCGGCCGGCCTGGTGACGGTGGCCGGGGATAACCCCGGCTACGCAAGTGTCATGCAGGATTTTGGTAGATTATCGCTCGTCAACCCCAAGGATACAGCGCAACTTGCTCACCGGCTGGAACTGCTGCTTTTTGACGAAGACCTACGTGGTCTGTGGCAAAAATGGGCCAAAGATTATGTGCGCCAATTCGATTACCCCAAGATCGTCGACCGTTACGAGGCGCTGTACAAAACGGCTATTACAGAAGCCAGACGGAGCGCAGCGCGTGAAAATCGCCCTGGTACTGGATGACACGCTCGACACGCCGGATGGTGTGCAGCAGTACGTACTGAACGTCGGTGGTTGGTTGAGCGAACAAGGCCACGAGGTGCACTATCTAGTCGGGCAAACCCTGCGGACTGACATCCCGAATCTCCATGTGCTCAGCCGCAACATGCATGTCAAATTCAACGGCAATCGCATGTCCATGCCGCTGCCGGTTTCCCGCCGGCGCCTCAAGCTGTTTTTAGCCCAGGAACGGTTCGATGTGCTGCATGTGCAGGTGCCATACAGTCCATTCATGGCCGGACGACTGATGCTGGCCGCGCCGGTAGGGACGGCCATGGTCGGCACGTTCCATATTCTGCCCTACTCTGAGCTGGTCACGTTTGCCAATCGTTTGCTGGCGGTTCTGAACCGGCGCTCTGGTAAACAGTTTGATCATATGCTGGCAGTGTCTGCCCCGGCCCGTCAGTTTGCTAAGCGTGTCTATGGCTATGATGCCGAAGTGGTGCCGAACCCGATCCGACTGCAGCAATTTACCGGGGCGGAAAGTACCAGCGTCGGCCCTAACATTGTGTTCCTGGGCCGGTTGGTAGCACGTAAGGGTGTGCTGCAATTGCTGCAGGCGATTGCCTATGTCCGGGAGTGTAGGCTATACGAGGGTGATTTTAAGGTGCTAATTGGCGGTAAGGGTGAATTGTCGACGCAACTGACGGCGTTTATAGCGGCACACGGTTTATCCGACGTGGTAACGCTCGCGGGCTTTGTCGAGGAGGCGGACAAAGCGGGCTTTCTGGCTGCTGCCGACATTGCGGCATACCCCAGTGTAGCCGGCGAGAGCTTTGGCATCGTGCTGCTGGAGGGCATGGCAGCGGCCCGCGGCGTCGTGTTGGCCGGCAATAATCCGGGATACGCGTCCGTCATGCAACCCTATCCTGACCAGCTTTTCGATCCGAACGACACCAAGGCGTTCGCTAACTTGCTCGTCTGGTACTTCACTCATCCGGAAGCCCGCGCTCGGGCGGCTGACCTGCAGCAGGGCTATGTAGCGCATTTTGATATAAACGAAGTCGGAGCCCGTTTGGTCGCAACGTATGAACAGGCTTTGCAAAGTCGCCGGCAGTCGTGAGATACTGAGTGCTAGTATGGCCCGTGGCACCGACGCGCAAGAATTTGAATTCACTGTATCCAACCGGACAATCTTCCGGATAATCGTGGCGGCCATTTTGGCGATTATTTTCTTTGCGGCCGTGCGGCACAGTGCGCATACGCTGACGCTAATTGGTGTTTCCTTGTTCTTGAGCCTGGCGCTGAATGCGCCGGTCCACTCACTGGCAGCGCGCCTCCCAGGCCCCTTCAAAGGGAAGCGCAGTTTTGCGACCGCTGCATCTATCGTCGTAGTATTGGTGGCGCTGGGCTTATTCCTGTGGGCGGTCGCCCCGCCGCTGGTGCGGCAGACCACCAACTTCGTACAGGATGCACCTTCTCTTGTGGTGCAGGCGCGTGACCAGAACTCGTCCCTGGGCAAATTTATCCGTAGCCATCATTTGCAGGGAGAGTTCAGTACACTGTCGCGGCAGCTTTCTACCCGCGTCGGCAGCCTTGGCGGTACTGCTGTGACCACGGTGACACGTATCGGCAGTAGCCTGTTTTCGACCCTGACGGTCATTGTGCTGACGGTTATGATGCTGGTCGAGGGTCCGCGCTGGCGCCGGATATTCGAGCAGCTCGTGCCGAAGCGCCATACGGCGCGTACCCAGCGCCTGGCGCGTGATATGCACAAAGTTATCCGTGGCTATGTGAATGGCCAGGTATTGCTTGCGGCCATCGCTTCGCTGCTAATCGTGCCGATGCTGTTTATCCTGCACATTCCCAACGCGCTGGCACTCATGGTTATCGTTTTTATCTGCGGATTGATACCGATGGTCGGGCACACCATCGGCGCCATAATCGTTACCACTGTGGCGCTGTTCCACTCGCCATTGACAGCGGTTATCATCCTGGCTTATTACATTTTGTACCAGCAGATTGAAAACTATGTGGTTCAGCCGCGTATCCAGGCGAATGCCACCAACATGTCTGCGCTACTGGTGTTCATTTCGGTGCTACTGGGTGCCAACTTCGGTGGTTTGCTCGGCGCGTTGGTAGCTATACCAGTCATGGGCTGTATCCGTGTGGCTGTACTGGACTATCTTGCCAGCCGAGATATCCTCAGTCCCAAGTCCGTCAAGGCCGAAGAGACTCCTGGCGAAGCGTAGACTCTCTCCGGACAGGATCTACAGACGATACCATTGAGCACCGTACGGCTTGTCACGCAGACCTAGACCCTGCTTGGTTAGCTCATCGCGTAGCTGGTCGGACTTCGCCCAGTTCTTGCCTGCCCGGGCTGTCTCGCGTGCTTGCATGAGCGCCTTTTGCTCGTCGGTGATATCCGGCCGGTTGGCTACTTTGATGCCCAGCAGGTTTTCAACCAATGCGAGCGTGCCGTCGGTGTATTTGCCTTCTACACCCGGTATCGGGATGTTGGCCATGTAGTTCATCAGCTTGCCTATGGCAACTAGAGTAGCCGGCGTGTTCAGATCGTCCTGCATAGCAGCGAGCAGTTCTTCGCGCATGGTCTTGAAACGCTGGTCGAATTCGTCGGGCATGTGGTCGGCACTGGTTTGGTGGCGCAAGTCGGCCCACGCGTGAATGTCCTGCAAGCGGTTCTTTGCCGCCTCCAGACTGTCCCAGCTAAACTTGCTTTGTGAGCGGTAGTGGCTTTCCAGCACGTGCAAGCGTAGTACTTCCGGGCTGTAACCTTTTGCCTCAATGTCTTTCAGCCGGATGCCGTTTCCCAGGGACTTGCTGATTTTTTCGCCCTCAATGAGCACATGGTTACTGTGTAGCCACATATTCGCAAACGGCTTGTCGGTTGCAGCCTCACTCTGCGCTATTTCGTTAGTGTGGTGCACCGGGATGTGGTCGATACCACCGGTGTGTATATCCAGTGTCTCGCCCAGGTATTTCATGCTCATGGCCGAGCATTCGATGTGCCAGCCCGGGAACCCAGTGCCCCACGGGCTGTCCCATTCCATATCGCGCTTCTGCCCTTTGGGACTAAACTTCCAAAGTGCGAAATCGGTGGCGTTACGCTTCTCCTGGTTGTATTCCACCCGGGCACCGGCTCGCTGCTCTTCAATATCCAGCCGCGCGAAATCGCCATAGCGTGGGAACTTTGACGTATCATAGTAGACGCCGTCGTCGATAGTGTAGGTGAAGCCTTTTGCTTCCAACGTTTGTATCAGCTCAATTTGCTCGGCAATGTGGTCGGTGGCGTGGGGCAGATAGGTCGGCTCCAGAATATTGAGCGACTGCATCTCACTCAAGAAATCTTTAGTGTAGAATTCTGCGACTTCCCAGGCCGTCTTGCCTTCGCGTCGCGCACCTTTTTCCAGCTTATCTTCGCCTTCGTCAGCATCGCTGACCAGGTGGCCGACGTCGGTAATGTTCATGACCCATTTTGGTTCCAGACCGCTTGCCTTTAGGGTACGGATCAGCAGATCCCAGCGGATATACGTGAACCAGTGCCCGATATGTGCATAGTCGTATACGGTTGGGCCGCAGGTGTATACGGTGACAGTCGGAGGACTAAGTGGCTTAAGGTCTTCGACCTTACGAGTCAGTGTGTTGTAGAGTCTCATCGGTATTTTCCTGTTGAAGATTAGTGAGTAGCTGCATGGCGTACCCTATACACTCTGACTTCACTTCATTGAATGGCCGACCGTTCTCAATCTTGAAACCGGCGGCGTAGTCATGGCCGCCGCCGCCCATGTGTTCGGCCAGCTTGCCGGCGACCGGCGAGCCGTTGTTGCTCCGGATCGCGGCGGTAATGCGTCCGTCATCGTATGTTTTAAATACGAGGCTTAACCGCACGTCCTGCACCTGCAGCATATCAAACTGCACTAGCGGTCCGGGGTTGTAGAGCGGGCTGTATTCGTTAATCTCTTCCTGCGGGATGACCACCGAGGCGATCGTGCCCCCAGCCGTGATCTCGGTCCGCTCCAACAAGCGTCCTTTGTAGTGATAAATGACCTCGGGCATTTTACTGAATTCGCGGCGCTGCTCCTCTAGCTGTGCCCGGCTGACGCCTAGTTCGGTCAAATCGGCCATGGTCCGGTACGTGCTTGGGGTGGTTAGATCGTTCATAAGCCCCTGTGTGTCGCCCAGGATTGAGGTCATAATGTGCGCGGCTGCTTCGGTGCCGACGGGCCAGCTTAGACTGCGGGCGATCTGGAAAATAAGCTGACCGGTCGAAGCGGCGTTTTCATCTACCATCGAAACGGTAGCGAAATCAAGCGGCTTCTGGGCAGTGGCGTGGTGGTCGAGTACGATTGCGGGCTTGCCCTTGACTCGCCCCCAGTGGCCGGATTTCTCTAGCTGCCCAAACAGCGTGTACGTACTGGCATCCACGATGATACTGAGGTCAAACTGACTCGGTAATTCACTTAAGACCCGGTCCCACCCGCTCATGTACCGCAAATAACTAGGCATATCGACGCCGCAGTACAGATAGACAGCTTTGCCGAGATCGCCCAGGATGTGCTCCAGCGCCAGACTGCTGCCCAATGAGTCGGCATCTGGGTTATCAGCCTGTATAACAACAATCTTCTGGGCGGCACCGACCAGTTGCTTGATTTTTTCTTCCATCCCTGACATTGTACCAGCTTTTGATGCGGCAAGTTTTGTAGTTTGGCTTACAGACAAAAACCACGTATACCCATACAACATATGTAAACATCTTGGAGATTTGAAGGAGAGGCAATGACCAGCATTGATCATGAGGTAATTAGAAGTACATTGTCGAACATTGGAAACGCCAGGTCCTGGCCCAGTGCCAGCGAAATAGCGGCCGACTATCCGAATGGCGAGAGTCCACTGGACTCAGGCCTCGCTGCCAGCCAGGCGAGGAGATATCTGGATGCAGCGCGTGAGTGTGCATATCCGGAGGGTAGCCGTTACTGGAAGTTTGTAGGCCACTTGGTGGAGATGCAAGGGCAGTATACGCGCAGTGCCCTGCGTAGCGAAGAGATTGCCCACGATGCGCCGTTGGGTTTATGGGCGACATTTGCAAGGCGCGACCGGACGGTGGTGGAACAATTAGGAGAGGTGTTGTCGGTGCTGAATCCGCAGCCGGCGGACCCGGCGACATTTATGGCGTTGCATGATACGCCTTTGCCGGCCACTGACTTGTGATGTCAGCAGTCCTCCTCGGTACTCCGTTTGCCTTTTATAGCGTCTGGCGGCCTTCCAGAGCGCGGCTAAGGGTGATTTGGTCGGCGTATTCCAGGTCGACGCCGATGGGCAGGCCGCGCGCCAAGCGGGTGACTTTCACGATCTGACCGTCGGTGTTTTCCGCTATCTGTTGTTGGATATACAGCGATGTTGATTCACCTTCTACACTAGCGTTGGTGGCCAGGATGACTTCCTCGACCTCGTCCTCATTAATACGGTTTACCAACTCACGGATGTGCAGCTGTTCCGGCCCGATGCCGTCGATCGGTGACACGAGGCCGCCAAGTACGTGATAAGTGCCGTGAAAGCCGTTGGTTTTTTCGAGTGCGACGATGTCAAGCGGCTCAGCCACGACAGCTACCAGCTTGCGGTCGCGCCGGGGGTCGCTGTATAGCGTTGATATCTCCTGGTCGGCGGCGATGAGAGCGAACGTTTTCGGACAATATTTGATGCCGCCATGGAGGCCGGTGAGTGCCGCAGCCAGCTGTTCGGCCTTAGCCGGCTCATGGCGTACCAGATAATACGCGTACCGCTCGGCGGTACGCGGCCCCACCCCGGGCAGGTTGCCGAGGGCTTCAATCAAACTAATTAGCGCCGGCGGCAACAGTTCAGCCATGCCTAGAGTTTACAGGCCGAGATTACCTAGCATGCCCATGTAGGGCTGCATCTTTTCTGCCGCAGCCTTCTGGCTTTGCTGGATGGCGTCCTTTACAGCATCTTCAATCCAGCGCTCCAGCTGGCCGATGTCGTCGAGGTCGACACTGTCAGGGTTGATATGGACTTTTTTAATTTTCTGCTCGCCGGTAATCTCCACGCGCACAGCACCGTCGCCCTGCTCCACGGTGATCACTTGCTTCTGCAATTCTTTCTGCATTTTCTTGATCTGCAACAGCATCTTAGCCTGGTCAAAACGTGACATAACACTCTCCTTTTTCTAAAACTATTGTAACAGATTACGGTATCGGGCGGTCGAAAACCTGACGCGTGGCTGGCGCATGTGGCCAGGCGATGTAGTAAGTGCGGACCTGGTACAGTACCGAAAATATGAGCATCAGGCTTACGGCGCTCACGCCGGTCAGCCGGGCCACGGGATTACGTGGGAAGACGGCCATCCAGCGTTTCAGCAGATGATCGAGGCCGATGGCGACAAACAGATACAAGGCGGGTATCAAGCAGGCGAACGTAACACTGCCGCCCAGGCTGGCTAGCAGTAAGCCGATGGCCGCCGTTCCAAACAGAAACGTCGTACGTCCTGACGCCGCACGGTATACGTAGAATGCTCCGAGTAGCGCGGCAACAACTTCGATGGCGTCAAGCAGCGGTGCATGCCCTACCCACAGCACAGGACTCCCGTTGCTGCGAATAACCACGGCGAGTACTAAGCTGATAACGTTGCTACCGACTTGCGATAGGCTGCCGAGGTTCGGCGGCAGGCCGGAAATCTGCAGCAGTATGCCTGGCTGCTTAATGCTTGCCCAGACGAGCGGAACAAGGAGTAGGAGGCACAATGCGGCCAATCCTGCCAGCTGAAAATTTTTGGTCCGTCGGATTTGCCCGATAATAGTGCCGCGTAGCGCGATTAGACCCAGGAGCTCGAACCAGAACATGCCCGGAATGTACCATAGTGCAATGAACAGTGCCGCCAAGAGGTAGCCGATTACGATGCGGTGTTCACGCTGCCGGTGGTACCAAATGGCTATCGCTAGTAGTGCCAGCGTGCTCATTTGGAGAATTTCGCCGGTTCCCAGGCGGGCGAAATGCAAAAGTCCGGCCGAGGTGGCAAACATAATCGTTGCAAAAAATGCAATGCTATATGTGCACCAGGTCCGCACCACCACAAAAAACAACAAGGCGGCAATAAAGCCGATAGCGGCTGCTACGACACGGTCCGCCAAGATACTGTGATGTAATACAGCGGTGAAAAGCCAAACAAGCAGTTTGTAAGGGGTGTTGATAGGATTATCGACGATACTATGCCAGTTGCTGGCGCCTCCATAAGCGGCAACTTCCTGTGCACTGTAACCGGGCAGCAGACTGCTCAGGCGCTGGAAATACAGTAAATACGTGATGAGCGCCAAACTCAGACCCGGTGCCAAAATCCGCCATGAACGGAAGTAAAATCGCCTAACCGTTTCCATATTGCTTACCTAGAAGTATAGCAGACTCCGGGCCTGCCCTACCGCCCAAACGGACTGTCGTGACGGCTGTCAATGGAGCGGATGCGCTGCTTTTCACGGTCGAAGTAGAGTTCCACGCCGCCAGTTGGGCCGTTACGGTGTTTTTTAATGAAGACTTCCATGATGTTCTGTTTTTCGCTTTCGGGGTTGTAGTAGTCCTCGCGGTATAAGAATGCTACCACGTCGGCGTCCTGCTCGATGGAGCCGGATTCACGTAAGTCACTGAGCTGTGGTATTTTGTCTGGCCGGCTTTCAACCGAACGGCTCAGCTGGCTGAGGGCGATAATCGGCACGTTCAGCTCGCGGGCAACAACTTTGAGCCCACGCGAGATCTCGGAAATTTCCTGGACGCGGTTATCACTGCTGCCAAAACGGCCGCCGCCGCTCATGAGCTGCAGGTAGTCCACGATGATCAGTCCAAGCTTCTGACCGTGTGCTTCGCGCCGGGCTTTGGTGCGGAGGTCGCTGATGGTGATGGCCGGAGTATCGTCAATGTAGATTTTGGCCTCACTGAGCACACCCATGGCTTCGGCGATTTTTTCAAAGTCACTGTCAGTTAGCTGGCCGGTACGCAGCGCCCAGGCGTCCACGCCGGATTCCATGGCTAGCAGGCGGTCAACTAGCTGCTCTTTGCCCATTTCCAGGCTGAAGATAAGGACTGGTTCTTTGGCTTGCGTGGCGATGTTATGTGCCAAGTTCAGCACAAAGGCGGTCTTGCCCATCGCCGGCCGAGCAGCCAGGACAAACAGGTCACTGCGCTGCAGACCGGCCAGCATGTCGTCGAGGTCTCGGTAGCCGGTGGGGATGCCTTTTATTGCACCCTTATCTTTGTGTAGCTGGTCCAGGCGCTCAAAACTCTCTGCCAGGATGCTATCGAGCGAAACGACGCTTTGCTTGACCTGGCGCTGGCTGACCTTAAATAGCTCGGCTTCGGCTTCCTCTACGATCTCTTTGACTTCCTTGGATTCCTGGGCGGCCAGGTCGGCCAGGCTTTCTCGCATCTGTATCAGGTGACGGCGAACAGCCTTGTCGAGGACTAGTTTGGCGTATTCGGAAACGTGTGCCGCCGTGGGCACATAGTTGGTGAGCTCGGTCAAATAGCTCGGCCCGCCAATCATGTCCAGGAAACCCGTGGCCTGCAGCTGGTTAGCAAGTGTCAGGACGTCGATAGGTGCGCGCCGGTCGTAGAGCGCAATCATGGCTTCGTAAATGCGGGTATGGCGCTGGTCGTAAAAATCAGAGGCGTCAAGCAGGTCGGCGATCTTAACCAGCGCGTCGTTGTCGATAAGAATCGCGCCGAGTACGCTGGCCTCCATTTCCGCGCTGTGAGGCGGCGCGGCCGCTTTGACTAATTGCCCCTCCATACTATTTATATTGTACTATCATTCTAGCAATTCGGCACCGCCAAATATGCCGGCGATGGTGCCAACATCAGGCTTTGGCTGCGGCTCGGCTGCAGGAGCGGTCACGCAGACAATTTGCACCGGCTTTCCGTAAAGTTTTTCTACGATGTCGCCGAAGATCTTGCGGTTTTTGGCTTCGCTGACGCGCTTTTGATGAAAGGCGAACTTGAACTCCAGCGTCAGCGTGGCGCCGTCGAATGTGGGGTGAGCCATGCGGGCGATACCATAGAGCGTGTTGTATTGCTTTTTGATAGCTTCGAGTGCCTGGTGCCAGAGTTCGGTGGCGTCCACATCTGTGCTCACGGTCGGAGCAGGTGTGGCGGCTGCCGGAGCGGCGGGTGCATCAGGTTCTTCGCTGTCGGTCGCTGGCGCAGGGTCTCCGGAAGGTTGAACTGCAGGGGATCCTGGTGACGGCGATGTCGGCACCTCGGTGGTGGGAGCAGGAACTTGGGGCGCTGGCGCGGCCTGTGGTGTGGGCAGTTGCGATGCGCTTGCTGTTGGCGGTGTCTGCGGCTGCACCGGCGTAGTGCTGGCTGGCATTGGGGACTGCAACGGAGTAATTACGGATTGCAGCAGGACAATTTCAAGTAGCTGGCGGGAATTGCGGGCCGCTGGTACGTCAAGCAGCCGCTCCAGCAGCCGTAGCGCAGCCTGTGGGTGAGCGCTCTGCCCGGCCAGCACGCCAGCACGTAGGCGCGCGCCGAGCTGTCCGGCAATCATGGCTGGTTCAAACCCTTGCGCGTATAAATCGGCCAGCGTGGTCACAATGGCACTGCTGTCTCCGCTCTGTACGGCTGTGTCCAAGCGCCCGATATATTCGTCGGGTGCTAGTCCCAGGATGCGCTCGATATCAGTGCGGGTGACGTGCGCTGATACTGAACTGGCCTGGTCAAGCAGGCTGATGCTATCGCGAAATGATCCCTCGCCGTGCTGGGCGACCAGCTCCAATGCGTCGTCGTCGATGGCGATCTTTTCACCGTCGGCAATTGTACGTAGATGCTCAACCACCCGGTCGAGCGGCACCGGCCGGAGCGTATAGCGCTGGGTGCGGCTCAGGATGGTTTCAGGTAGCTTGTGAGCCTCGGTGGTAGCTAAGATGAACACGACATGCGCGGGCGGCTCCTCAAGTGTTTTAAGAAGTGCGTTGAACGCTTCCTTGGTCAGCATGTGCACTTCGTCGATAATGTAGACTTTGTATTTGGCTGCTGACGGCGCGGTATTGACGCGCTCGCGCAGGTCGCGGATTTCGTCAATCCGGCGATTGGATGCGGCATCGATTTCGATGATGTCCAAATGAGCTTCGTCGTCGTACGGCAACCCGTTGATTTCGTGTGCCAGGATGCGTGCAATGCTCGTCTTGCCGACGCCGCGCGGCCCGCTGAAAAGATAGGCGTGACTGATCTTACCGTGCTTCACAGCATTTTCAAGCGTCTTTGTCACGTGTTCTTGCCCGACGGTTTCCGTAAACGTCTTAGTCCGGTATTTCCGGTAGAGTGCCTGCCCCATATTGACTTTATTATACGCGGGGAACGTCCGGCCGTCTGCTGTAGAAAAGTCCTCCGCAGGGGCGATTGCAGCTCAAAGTCACTGCGTGACGGTAAACTCTACCATTGACCCTTGTGTAGATGAGCCGGCGGTGGCATAGATACGGTATGTACCGGGCCGGTCAAACAGGCTTGGCCATGGTGCGTAGTTTATAGGAATGCTGCTGTGCGCAGGGAGAATGTATACTGCTGGTTCGCCGGTACATTTTGACATCGGGGCGGTAGCGTGTATGGCCGTCCATTTGCTATTTTCCAGACGGTAGACATTTAAGGGTTCGCCAGGACAGTGGTTGGCGACCTGCAAGCTGCTTTCCGATGTGTTTGACAACTTGGCGGTAATGTTTTCCCCAACAGTATAGCTGCCCTGCGGGACGCTTAAGGCGATTGCTTTAGCGGGCGGAGTCTGGGCAAAGAGTCTATGTATGCTATGGGCACCGAACTTGACAAAAAGCAGTATGATAACCACTGGTAGCATATAGCTGATAAGTCTGACTTTGGTAGCGTAATTCATACAATTCCGGTGCCTTTCGTCCGGCGAATAAATGCACTTATTACTATTCCTATCCCGCCCGCGAGCGCCAGTATGGGAATGCTCATGTAGAGACCGCCTAAGAAAACTACGGCGAGCACAATGCACAGCAGGTACAGTAGTATTCGCAAGGCCAACGGCTGGCTGTTATGCCAAAAGACCGTCCCAAGCGTAAAAATAATTGCAGCAAAAACAACCAGAATGCCGGCTGCTGCAGCGAGCGACAGCATAGCGGAAAAACCGCTAAATGTGGATGTTGCGAACGGGAGAACGGCTAATGCAGCTGCGGACAGGGAGCCTGCGTAGATCAGCAGCGCAGCAGTGTGGATAAAGATGCAGATGCCGAGTGCTGTAGCGAGAGCGCGGTGCAGTCTCCAGGCAGGCAGAGGTTCAAGTAAGTGGTAAGACAGACCAGTAACCTGACTGATGCCGGAAATAATTAGCAATGCTAACAAGATTGCCGCCAGCATACCGGATGCACGGCTGAGCGGCCACAGCCATGATGTGCCGCTGAGGGCGGCGAGCGCGGATACGCTGGTGGCCGGGCGAGGTACTGCAAAGAACTGGGATATCCACATGGTGCTTATACTATTACAATAGCTGAAACGGTGGTACTTAAGCAACCGGAATCAATCAGTGGTTGGCGGTGGTACGAGGTTACCATGATAGACGCAGATACTTTGTTTGGATTGCAACAGGACACCGGTAGCACCTCTGGCGGAGACAAAATCGGCTGCTTGCCCGCTATCTAAAATAACCGCGCACGATGCCAGTACGTCGGCTACCAAGGCAGTAGAGGCGCAGACGCTCGCCGTAGCGGTATCGGTCCGGGCTGGCCGGTTGGTGCGCGGGTCGATGAGGTGGTGCCAGGCTTTGCCAGCTTTGGTTCCCTTGCGCCGCAGGATAGAAGACGTGGCGACCGCGTAGCGTTCTCGACCGGATGTGACACATTGTCCGGCAATGGTGCGCGTGCCGACCATGTCTTCGACCTGGATAACCCACGGGTGCCTGTGCTCGTCCAACCCTCGTGCCACGATATCACCGCCGAGCGAGAACCAATAACCTTGCACGTCATCACGCGCATCAATTAGGTCAGCCAGCAAGTCGCCGGCGTATCCTTTGCCACAGCCCCCTAGATCAATGGCGGTGCCGTAGGGAATACTGGCCCAGTCATCACCTATTTCGAGTTTGCTCCATGGCACGACACTCCGGTTACTGTAGTCGTCGACTTGGTCGTGGGCATGGGCAGCCACCATGGAGTGTGTATATCCGGCGCGTTGCAGCGCTGGCAGTACGAACGGATTGAATAATCCATCTGAGAGCGCAGACATCTGTTTGGCGGCAAGCAGCAGATTGCGGAACTCGGAACTGGCCGATTGGCGGCCGGCGGCGGCTCGGTTGAACTGTGAGAGCTCGCTGGTGGGCAGGAATCGGCTGAAGCGTTTTTCAAACTCAAAAATCAGCAGCCACAGCTGACGGAATAGCTCATCTAAGATCGGTTGACTGCTGCCTGACACCACGGTGAGTATCACCGGACTACCCAGCGCGATGCGGGTCTGGACGTGTCTTAGCATGGGTTGGAGGCGGTACTGACACAGGCCGGAGCGACGTTGACGGTGACAGATTTGCTGCTTGAGCCGGCGCTGTTAGAACAGGAGAGTGTATAGGTTGTGGTGGAAGTTGGTTTAACACTCTGGCTACCACTGGTTCCTTTGCTGCCGGACCAGCCGTTCCCGGCCGTGCAAGTGACCGGACTGGTCGCGCTGCTATTGATGCTCCACGATAGCGTTGTGCTATTGCCGCTGGTGATGGAGGTGCTGGAAGCTTGGAATGTGAGGCTTGGAGCGACTGCTGGGGGTGGGGGAGGAGTTGTGGTACCGCCACCTGTGCTGCCGCCCGAACTTGACCCCGATCCTGATCCGGAAGATGATCCACCCGATGATCCTGACGAGCTTGAACCGGAAGATGAACTGCCGCTGCCGGAGCCGCTCGATGATGACCCCGATCCACTGCTTGTTGTCCCACTGCCGGTAGTAGTGCCTTTGGAGCCTGAGCCGCTACTATCAGAGCCGGAATTTGAGTTTGTGGTGCCGGTCGTCCCGCTACTGTCGGAGTTAGCACCGGTTGATCCCCCGTTCTGTAATTGTGTGATAGTCTGGTCTATGGTGTTCTGACGGGAATTCCCCAAATCCTGAAATAATTGGTTTTTGCTGGCGCTACCGCCTAGATCCGGTGATGTAGCGGCGATGGTAGCCGGGCCTTCTCCGCCGAGCGTGGTTGCGGTGCCAAGTAGCAAGGTCAGTCCGGTCAGCGTGTATACCTGCAGAGGTATGTTGTGCTGGATGCGCCGCGGTGTATCCTGTCCTTGGCGCACGGTTTCGGTTATGATGCTTTCGAGGGGTGCACCGCTGGCCAACAGCAGCTTGGTAGCGTCATGCACGAAACTGGTCGATCCGCTGACAAAGTACGTCCGGGCGGTGTACGTGCCGGAGAGAATCTGGTTGAGCACTGGCTGGCTGATCGTTCCCCGCAGGATGTGCTGCCCGGGTAATTTGTCGGTCATGCCGGAACCTAGTACGAATACTACCTTGAGACGTGGATTGAGCTGCTCAAGCTGGAATAACTCGGCGAGTAGCGGGGCTTCGTCCTGGTTTGCGCAGCTATAGAGTACCAGCAGGTCGCTGGCCAGCTGCTGCCGGGCCACGTAGCGCAGCATACCGACGATAGGTGCGATGCCGATGCTTTCGGCAAGAAATAAGGCCGACGTATCCCGTTTTTCGTTAAATACCATGTCGCCGAACGGTCCTTCCACAGTAACCCTGGCGCCGGGTATCAGGCTGCTGGCGGTGCTCTGGCTCAACCCCTTACCTATCCGTACTGCGAATTCAAGATAGCCTGGTTCGGTCGGCGAGCTTGCCATCGAAAAACAGCGGGCGGCTGTCGGTTGTCCCCGGTGAATGAAGCTGATAGCTGCGTACTGCCCCGGTTTGTAGGCGAGGGTATGTGGACGATTGCTACGCAGTACCACCACGAGCACGTCTGCGGTGCTCATTTGACTGGATATGATGGTGTAGCTGTAAGTTTTGCTCATCGACTCACTTATTGTACTACGAGATCTTGGAACATTTGCTCAGACGGTCCTATAGATACTTACCAAGCGGTCAACAGCAGACCTCCGAAACCTAAAGTTAAGCTGAGCAGCATGAGCCTGCCGTTGTCCCGTTCGCCGAGTAACATATGAGCACCCAGTACAGTAAGCGGAAGGGTTATTGCTGTCAGGGCGATGATGAGTGATACGTTGTCCGAGCGATACAGCGCGTATACATAAAATGCGCCGCCGACACCATTGGCCAGACCCATGAGGGTCGACCACTTTATTTCTCCTGGCTTGAATACACGCAGATTTGTTCTGTTAACATCTTTGGTTGCCAGCAAAAGCATGGCTAGTGTCTGTGACCCCCATCCGACCAGCATGACACCGCCGACGTCCATATGGCCCAGTATCCCCTTCTCGGTTACGAGGGCCACAGCCAGAGTGGCGCAGGCGAGCAATGTCAGCAAAACGGCTCGCATGTGGACGCGGCGCTCAATTGACTGGAGATTTTTGGTGTTTTGAGCAGGAGCCCAGGTTGCCAGCAGTGCAGCGACCAAAAGTACAATAGCTCCCCAGAGCTGTGTCGCATTCAATCCTTCGCTCAGAACAATCCACCCAAGGGCGATAGCGACGACGTTCGTAAAGCGGCCGATAGTCTGATAGGCGACCACAGGCAGCAGTTTAACGGCCTTAAATCCTATCCAGCCGCTCACGGCCATAGAACCGGCGCATAACACCAACAGGAACCCGAGCCACCAACTCCAGTCGATATGATGCGGTAATAATAGTCCGGCAATGATACCTATGGGCATAACGCCCAGCAAATACGAGACTGCCGACGGAAATGTTTCGGGCGCCCTAGATTGGAGTGCGTACCGTCTTTGTATCAGGCTAGTGGTGGTACTAGCTATAATACTCAGCCCAATCGCCAGCTGCCACAGCATATCTACAGGTTAAAGCGCGGCTTCCAGTGCGGCCCACTCAGCCTGAGAGTCATCTTCAGGGACGTTGACGCTGACCTGATCGCCCGGCTTGGCTTTAAAGTAGGTGACACTCGCGAGTAATACGCGGTAGTCTCTAGGACCGACACTAACGTAATAGTGACCACCCTCGAGCTTAAGCGTTCCCACGACCTGCTTGCGGGCGATAGGACCAATCTGCTTGTAGAGGAAGGCGCCGTCATCGGCGATAGTAAGCTTTAGGATGTCGCCCTGCACCAATTTGGACTTGCTGGCGTAGTTGGCCGGTACTGGATAAGTCTTACCATCTGAACCAACCATGTTCTGGCCGTCAAATACACCTTCTATTACTTTGCCGAGTACATCGTCTGTTACGCGAGCCTGTACTTTTTCGTCGTCGCCCACCAGACTCACTAACAGCTCGTTTGCGGCTGCCAGATTAGTTTCGGCTTCCTGAATAAGAGCCCGGAGCCGTTTAACCTGCTTTTCTGGTACATCTGCCATAGTATGCTACCCGTTTTCTACTTCCCGTTTCTATCTCACACCGTATATTTCTATACCTCACCCCTACCCTACCACACGCGCTGTTGCAAGTCAAAACCAGGCGCTTATTCTGCAGTTTCTGTGGATAAACTAAGGAACTGCCCAATATCCGATACCCGGTGCAGTAAGGATTGCTTCGGGGCCAGCCGGGCCTAGCTTGCTTCGTAGTCTTTTGACATGTATGGCTACATTTTTGGTTGCTATAGTCGCTGGATTATACTCTGGCCACACGGCTCTTTTAATTCCCTCATAGATCACTGGAGTACCTGCGACTCTTCCAAGGCAGTGTACAATCCGGAACTCAGTTGGTGTTAACCCGCAGTTTCTTGGTACGCTCCCAACTTCGAACGCACTCAGAGCTGCTGGCTCTACCCGAAAGCGGCCGTCAAAAAATGTGTACGATGGCTCCGACTCTGCCGGTGGCGGCTCCGGGCCGGGTATTGCTGAGGGAAACTCTATATCTAGCCATCTTGCATCCTTTCCCGCCTTGCGTGCGGCTACGACTGCTGCCGCAATGTCCTGCCAGTGCAAGCGCAAACCGGTGCCTTCCGGGGTTGAGTACGTGGGTAACAGATAAGTTTCCCCACCGGTGTTGACTATAGAAGCAGTCGGCAGCGATTCTGGATCTCTGGGCATAGTAGTTACTTATGGTAACGGTACTATATTATCAGAGTAAAATCAAATTTATGTTGTGAAACTAGTGCTTTTATGACGTGGCCTCTGCTCAATATTTTGTCATGGCATACTAAAAGCACCCACTGCATTTGCAGAGGGTGCTCGGTGGCGGTTAGTATTAAAACTAGACCAGTTCGACCGTAGCGCCAGCCTCTTCAAGGGCTTTCTTGGCGGCTTCAGCGTCTTCCTTCTTGGCCTTCTCGAGGATGACCTTCGGGGCACCGTCGACGAGTGCCTTGGCTTCGCCCAGGCCCAGGCCGGTCAGGTCCTTGACGGCCTTGATGACGGCTACCTTCTGGGCGCCGGCGTCTTTCAGGCTGACGTCGTATTCGCTCTTGCCTTCGTCGTCGGCGGCAGCACCGTCACCAGCGGCCGGAGCGGCTACGGCCACAGCTGCGGCAGCGGGCTCAATACCGTACTCTTCTTTGAGTACGTTCTTTAGTTCGTTTACTTCGAGGACAGTCAGCTTGGTTAGCTCTTCTGCCAGTTTCTTTACATCTGCCATTTGGTAGATCTCCTTCTTTAAAATTTAAGCGGTTGCTTTAGCTTCTATGCCGTCGAGCAGGGCGTGTAGGTTGCCGGAAAGTGCGTTGGTAACATCGTTGACCGGAGACAACAGTGTTGCCACGACCTGGGCAATAAGCTTGTTCTTGCTTGGCAGGCTTGCCAGGGCTTTGACATCGTCGCTGCCTATGAATTTGCCTTCGCCGGTAATGGCACCTACGAACTCAAGGGTTGGGTTCGCTTTGGCAAATTGGCTGAGAATCTGAGCCGGGGCAACCTCGTCGTCAGCGTTGAAGGCATACAGAAGCATCCCTTGCAGGTCGCTCACATTTACGTCTTTCAACGTGTCGTTTGCCTGGACGGCCTTGATGACCAGGCGGTTTTTAACCACCTTCACCTTGGTGCCGTTTGCACGGGCGTCGCGGCGGAGCTGCTGCAGGGCTTTTACCGTGGTGCCCTGATATTTGGCGACCACAGTCATTTTGGAAGAACTCAGCAGGTCAGAAACTTCTGCGACTACGTCGTTCTTCTTATTTTTCGTTAATGCCATAAAATATAATTCCTATGGGTTAGTTTTGCGGTGGACATCGACCGATCCTTACCGAGTTACACGTAAAAACCTTCGGAGCTACCGAAGGTCTTACAAGAGATTTGCGCTCTAAAACAAAAAGTTTTTCCAGAAGTCGCTAGCCTCGGTGGCATTCTTAAAACATCTTACGATATTCGCCACTGTCTTTGGTAACTGGACTTAAGTATAGCAAACGGAGCGCTCTTAAGTCAAACACTGAGCGCTGTTTTGTGCGCCTGGTGAGAATTAGTCGCAAGCGTTTCGTGCAGGAATGAGCGCATGGTCCACAGGTAGTTTTCGAATGCTTCGAGCGCTATATTCTCGTCGTCGGCATGTTGGTTGCTGCCGGCGATACCGAATTCGATTGCCTGACCGCCAACACTGGTGTAGTAGCGGCCGTCGCTGGCGCCGTTGCGTTGTACCAGGCTGAACTGGTGCCCCTCTACCGTCTCGGCGGCTGTTTTTAATGCATGCAGGAGCGGGTGGCCAGCATTGGCATGTGCCGGCAGTCCTACGCTTAGGTAGCGGCCGATTTCAGCTTCAGGGTCGATAGACCGGAACAACTCGGCAATTGCTCGAGGGTTTGCAAAGCGCTGATCATTCGGCGCATACCGGCAGTCTATCTTGACACTCGCGGTGTCGGGCACCTGGTTATGTGTGACGCCGCCTGACTGCAAACCGGTGACAGTAAGCGTGGTGCCGGTGGTCGGCTCGGCTGGTGTCGGATAAACACGCTGGAGTTCGGTGATGAAGTGGGCTGCTCTGACAGCAGCGTTACTACCACGCCAGGGATACGCGCTGTGAGTGATCTCGCCCCGGAATACCACTTCGACCACGGCAATACCCTTAGCTTTGTTAGCGATTTCGTGAGCGCCCTCTGCCTGCCCGCACTCGCCACAAATGACCAGGTCTGCCCGCACTCCTTGTTCCACCTGGTATCCGGTCCCATGTACCCCGCCGCTTTCCTCGCTAGTTACCAGCTGGAAACCGAGTGCGTACGGTACTTTGTCGGCGTATTCGCAAAAAACCTTGGCGAGTACGACGGCTGCCGCCTTCATATCGTATACGCCGCGGCCGTAGAGCCTGCCATCCTTGATGTATGGCTTGAATTGCTCCGGTTTGCCGGGTACTACATCAACGTGCGCATTCAGAATCAGGTCGAACTTATCGGGCCGGTTCGCGCCATGGTACGCCAAAAAACTGGGCTCGCCTTCCCGCTCAAATTCTTCAATGGTTATAGCTTTGCCGCTTGTCTGAACCATTTCGCGCATAAACTCGTACGCGGCATGAAGCCCCGCGGGGTTCTCGGCGGTGGATTCGATGGCAACTAGTCTTCTAACCCTGTCTAGCAGGTAATCTTCGGATGTAATCATACAAATTGGCGATTATACAGTATTTTCAGGTAGCGACCAACGCTTTGCTTGCGGGATTGACGCCGACTTGACGCAAACAAATAACAGGTCGCCTTTTTTTGTATTGACGAATAGGGTAATTGCACACCTATACAACTGTATTTGCGAGTTGGTTGGCTAAAGCGCTTACGACCATTTGAGCGGTAGGCCGTTCATCCGGCGCAAAACCAAGCTGATCGTAGCCCGGTGGTCGGTAGCCGCCGACGACAGCGTTTGCAAACGCTGCCAACTCTACGGCATGATTATACGAGAAACCGTTGACTTCACCCGGTATAGGGGTAAGGTGTACATGCCAGTCTCCAGGATTACTTCTAACGGAAAATCTTGCACTATCCGGATACATACTCATGATTATCACTCTCCAAATTTAAAGTAGGCTTCGGTTGAAGCCTACTTTATGATTGAGGGTTGTGTCTTCAGCGATCTGTGGACCGCGAGGCTTCAACTGTAGCGAAGCACAACCTGCGAAGGCCGAGGAGAATGAGAATTCGGTTCACTACAGTTTGCATATCTACTTATGTTACTTGCTCACGCTAATCATGTCAAGTTGACCCGCTGCCAGCCTCTTCGGGGGTGTTGTTAGCGGTAACCTTTTTAGCTGCCACCTTTTCCCTCGAGTTGGCAAACTGCAATGTTCCTGCGATGATCGGATGAACTTCTGAAACCTCGGCATATATCTGCTGGAATAGCTTGCGGCGACCTAGGCTTTCGTGACGAGCTGCATTCAGTCCACGTAGTTGAACAAGCTCGTGGGCATTATATGTGGTCTTCCAGCGGAGTTTGTGCCCGAGCAGTGTGGCATACTGCGCTTCCGGGGCTAACCCGGCCGCTTGCAGTTCGCTATAGAGCTGCAGGCTCAAATCAAAACACTGTTCAAACGCTTCGGTAGCGCCGGCTTCGTCGATGGGTGCAGGTACCTCGTAGCCTAATCGCGGGCTAAGCCCCTGCCGCTCAGTATCCTCACCCATCGGGTATGATTGCAGAGCGCTAAACGTATCAAAATCGCTGACCAGGTCAAAACTATAATGGATTTTTTCGAGGGCATGACCCGGGGTGTGCTGACCGTCCTGGTATCCACTGAGGCAGGATGCAAGGATGTCGACTTTGCGCTGATAAGGCCAGCCGGCAGACTCTTGTTGTATTTTTTGCAATGGAAGGTCACTATGTGCGTACAATATGTCAGCAACAAGATCGAGTTCGTTGCGCGGAGAGTAGCTTGCTAGCGTAACCGGCTTAGTTTCGGCGGTGTGGTTCGTTGGCAGCCAATCGGCAGACGGTTTGCGGACTGTTGCGCGGGCCGCTGCTGTATTGTCGGTGGAGACTGATTCAGCTTGGCCCGAAGCCATAGCCGCGTCAATTTTGCGGAGTTCGTCCCCGATTTGCCGGCCGATACTGCGGGCTTCCGGCAGGTGATTATCCAACAGGTCTGTGGCAAGCGTGCCGAGTACCTGGTCAGAGGCACGGATGCCGAGTGTAGTGGCAGCAGCTACTGGTAACAGCGGCCGGACGATGCTGCAGGCCCGGGCCTTGGTGGCGCTACGCCAGGCGACATCCTGTTCCTTGGCAGGCACGGTCGAGGTTGCGCGGAGGTGTGCCGTAACACTCACCACCAGCTTGGCATAGGTGTCAAAGATCTGGTTCATGGTACGGATGTAGGTACTTCGCGGCCTGCCTTTGAGACTGCCGGGGATAACGTACCGGTAGTGGCCGTTTGCGTCCTTCCCGGAGAAATCCGTTGTGCGGCTGGCAAACTCAAGGCAGGTGACCAATCCACCTTGTTTAAATGTCGCTGCTAGCAGCTGGCTCACGTCCTCGACTACCATAGAGTGGCCCATGAATTCCCGTATACGGTCGGCATCGAAGGTGGTGACAGCTTGCTGATGCGGAGTGGCTTCCTGACTAGTGTCGCCAGCGAGCTCGTCCAGCAATGCTGCGCGGATATTACTGCCGTTGTTGCTTGAGGAGCGCGTCAGGGCTGCGCTCACAATCGCGGGAGTGGCATCATCACTAAAACCGTATACCGAACCTGTGGTATTGGTGAAGTATTTGACGAGGTTGGCTTGCCTAGCTTCAGGGGTGTTTTCGGAGCTGTCATCGTGCTTTTGGGTTGACGGCTTGTGGTTTGCGGCCGGCGTTAGCGACGGTTCGGCGGGAGTTTCGGCTTTTTGCCCGGGAGTGTCAGAGGTGACACTGGAGTTGACGGGATTATTCGGTGCCGCGGACGGGGTGGTGGTAATGGGGGGCTCCACCGGGGCAACCTTGGTCGGCGGATTGGCGGCCAGCACCTCAGCGACCGATTGTGCGCTGGTAGCGCTGGAGAGTGCATCTTTGTCTGGTACACCGACGGCATTGCTGACCAGTTTCCAGGCGGTGGCCAGTACTGTATCCACAGGATCAGTAGTATACACAATGGGCAGATTGCGCTGTTTGGCTTCCCAGAGGTATCCAGCCCGGACGCGTTCCTGGTAGGCTTCGTCGAAGCCGTTCTGCCGGTCGGCTCCCAGCCGTCCCTTTATGGTACTGACCGGTGCATCGAGTAATAGCAGTAAGTCGGGCCGCGCATGGCCGACAGCGTACTGGATGATTTGGTTGGCTGTTGCGTAATCGGTGATGTCACCCCGGCCGTAGTACTCCATGACAAGTGTGGTTAGGTAGCTGTGGTCAACAATGCAAACAGTCCCTGCATTAACCATCCGCCCGATGTCTTCGAACATCTGTGAATAGGCCGCATTGTATAGCAGCACCTCAGCACGAGTGTTCATGGGGTAGCGAGGGTCATCGATAATGCGCTGCAAAGCCTGGGCCGTGATATCCGGCGAGTGGCGGCCGTCCGTTATGACTTGAACTGGAATCTGTGCGGCTTGTAACTCACGCGCCAGTCCCTCTATTACGACGCTTTTGCCGACGCCGCTAATGCCCTCAATGGCGATGTATTTTCCGCTAGCCATCAATCAGCTCCTTTACCTTAAGCCAGATTTCTTCATGGATCTCCCTACTGGTGCGAGCACGCTTGCCGTCCATGCATTCTATCAGGCCAAAACGGCTAGGAAAAGTGTGCGCCAGGTCGAGATACGCCTCTTCGGCCCGATTGAGGTGATCCAGATCCAGTTCGTGAGCGTCCAATGTGTGGCCGTCATTCTGTGCGGCCCTGCGCAGGACGCGCTCCTGGGCGGCTTTGGCGGGAATGTGCAGTATGAAGTGGTAATCTGGCTCAGGTATACCCATAATGCTGTATTCCAACCGGGCCAGCCACTTAAAAAAGCTGACACGTTGTACCTTGGCGGAAAATTTTGCTCCTTGGTGGGCCATATTGGAGGAGGTGAAGCGATCGGCTAAGACACAGGTACCGGCTACCAGCGCTTGGGTTATTTCCGGGCTGGCCGCGAGGCGGTCGATGGCATAAGGTAATGAAGCGAGCCGGGAGTCAAGCTTGGTGGCATCGCCGAACTCATTGTGAAGGTAGAGCTCCACGAGCTCAGCAGAAGGCTGGCCATAGCGTGGAAAATCTACCGAGAGAATCGGTACATGCTCGGCTGCTAAGCGCTCCGCCAATAGCTTGTGTTGGGTGCTTTTGCCACTGCCGTCACTCCCTTCAACACACAAAAAGAGCCCTGTGCTCATCGTCCGTTACGCCTCCACGATTTTATGTACACCGTAACTCAGACTTATTGTGCCAGCAGTTTGCAGGTTTTGCAAATGTAGAAAATACACCGCGGGGCTATTTTAAGACGGCGTAGTGCAGCAATATAGAACCGTCGGCAAGCAAAGTGGATTCCAACAGGCGTAATGACACGTCGAGCGTACTAGTAAAGAGCGGCAGCCCTTTACCGAAGAGACGAGGAGTAACGGTTAGATACATTTCATCAACCAGCTCAGCGCGCAGGAATAAGTCATAAATGCTGGCGCCGCCGCAGATGGCAACGGTCTGATTACCCTCCCTTTCCAGTCGTTTGAGTAACGCCGCCGGCTTTTCATTAGTTGCCTCGATGTCCTTGATGGTCACACTTGCCGGCTGACCAGTGTAAACAATAGTGCGGCGGCCTGGCAGGGCGCGGCCGATGGTGTCAAAGGTGCGGCGGCCCATAATCATAACACCAGCTTCCTTAGTTAGCCTTACGAATAACTTTTTATCTTCACCGCCGGTCCAGTCGGCGGTGTGGCCGCTATCCCGGCCGATAAACCCATCGGCAGTTATCGCGGCAATGATAAATGTCTTCATATGGCAAGCCTCCTTACTGTTTTGCCTGCGGCTTCAAGCATTTTTAAGGCGTAGCCGTCGGAGTGGTCTTCGCTGTAAACAATCTCCGTAATGCCGGTGACGGCAAGCATACGCGCGCAGTGTGGGCATGATAGCACGGTTTCAAAAATGGTTGTGCCAGACAGGTCCCGTTTGTTTTGGAGCGCATCCGTCAGAAGGGCCACTTCGTAGTGTATGGTGTCGTAGTTGCTCAGATCGTTGACCGGAGAGAAATGTTTTTCACGTTCGGAGCCAAAATGCATGGCATAGGCTTCGTAAGGCACAATGCGGTTGTGGCTGGTGGCGAGCAGTTCATATTTGTCGCCTTTTTTGCGGCCGACGGCACAGCCGGTTTGCGCGGCGGCGTAGTCGTAGGAGTGGCGGGCGGCTTGCCCGGCCAAGCCCATCATCTGAGTTTTGCTGAATAGCCCATTTGATGGCAGCGGAGGAAACTCTGTGTTAGCGGCAAAGTCTTTGGCTTCTTGCTCGGAACTAAACGGCGATATTTTATCGAATGGCGTCCCAGTATTGATAAGCGCATAATATTCGGGCCGATGGTGGAACCCGTGGTACCACGAACCGTTTACTAGCAGCACCTGTCTGAACGGGATTTTTTCATATATATAGACGATATCGCGCTGGCTGTAGCGCAGGGTGTATATTTTGTGTTTTGAGCCCGATGCATTTACTTTGTCAATAACAGGCTGCACGGCCTGCGCATCAAGCATGGCAAACTGCGGGCAACCTTCCAGTCCGAGTACGTATGATTCTTTAGCGATGCCGACTACCATATTGCCTTTGGGCAGATATTCTTTGATGATCTGCGTAAAACGTTGCACCGAAAGCGCACGTGGAGCGGCTAGAAATGTGGCGTGCAGGTCTTTCAGCGGCTTTTTGCTGGCGAATGCCAGATCTGTCCAATCAAACGTGAAGCTATCGCCCAAATCTCGCCGAGCCTCACCGCTCAAGGCTTCTTCCGCGCGGCGGAGCTCCCCTCCTACCGCGCCATTCGTCAAGGTGCGGTCTTTCTGCTTAGCTGTCACCATACTTTTCCTCGAAGCGCTTGCTCAAGCTGATGATGGCCTTGCGCTGCTTACGCAGGAGTTCTGCATTTTCGAGTGGCGTATATTTGAGCTGGCGATAGTTCCATATACTAAGGTCGGGTGCGTCAGATGGGATGCAGTGTATGTGCAGATGGTCCTGTACGGTGCTGTTGACGGCTGCTCCGCCGTCGCGGATGACGTACTGAATATCTTTGAGTCCGTAAGCTTTACGGATAATTTTTTTGGCGATGTACATGAATTTACGCACTGTTTCCCATTCGCTGTCGGTTAGCTCTTTGACGCTTTTGACATGGCGGCGCGGTATAATCATGACGTTGCCGTCAATGTAGGCGAACAATGCCACGGTGAGTACTATGCCGTTTTCCTCATGCACAATGTATTTACCGCGCAGGTCGCAGAACACGCACTTGCCGACTGACGTCCAGATTTTGCCGTAATAGCCGCCGGTACGGGCATCACGGTAGTAGAGCTGCTTTTCGTGTTCTTCGGGCGTTAGTTTCACTAGCGTTCCTTTAATGGGTCTTTGCGCAATTCCATAAAGTCCTTGAAGATACTGCCGAGTTCGCCGCCGATGGCGCGCTGCACGATTTTGGTAGTACTGAGCGCCGTGGACTGCCGGTCGACGACCTGGACTTCGCCGCCGTATTTTATAACGGTTTTATATTCTTTGGACTCTTTGTAGTTTGCAGCCCAATCTTCTTTGACGGTAATGAACACATCTGGCTTAAGTAAGCCGAGCGAAGGCTGGCAGCTGGGCTCGGGCAGGATGGTCACGAAATCGACTGAACGTAAGTACGTCAGCATTTCGGCGCGGATCTTTTCATCCAAAATGGGTTTGTTCTGACCTTTGACCCGGCGGATAGCCTCATTGCTACTGACACCTACAACCAGAATGTCGCCCTGCGCCTTAGCCTCTTCCAGATAGCGGCACTGCCCCACATGGAGTAAGTCCCACGACCCGGCGGTGAAAACGATTTTCTTGTCTTTTGTTTTCAGTTGCTCGTGCAGTGACATGAGGTCACTCTGCGCTATAAGCCGTTTTTTCCAAGTGGTTGCCACAGCAGTTGTTCTCCTTCTGCGGTGTTAGTATGCGGGTTTTTAGAGGTCTTCGCAAGCAACTGCCGTTGTAAAAGAAGCGCCCTCGTGCGGACAAAATGTTCGTTTTCCAGCAGTGATTCGTAGGGGTTGTGACGTAGAAATTTATAAAAGTCATAAAACAGAAACAGGTCAATCAGCTGTTCGAGTAGTCTTGCGTTCGCGGCTGTCAGTTTAAAATCGCCTGTTCCGCGTTTGTTGTAACCGCTTATCAAAAAATATTTGTGAATCTGCGATGGCGTCTTGTACCTGCAGTCTACGAGTAGAAACGCTGTTGTGCGGGCGATGTCGAACAACGGATGGCCTTGAGACGCTTTCTCGAAATCCAGCACACCGGTGATGTTTGCTGCGTTGTCAAATAAGATGTTGCCGCGTACGAAATCCATGTGCAGTGGCTGCTGATGTGGTAAGGCGGCAGATCCGGCGAGCAGCTTGAAAAAGCTTTGCGGAACGCGCGCTTCCAAGCCCAATTTCGTATGCATAGCCTGCTGTACACCGTTGTCCATAAAATATTTCTGCATGCGTGCGGTGATTGCCGTGTATTCGGCGACAACTTGATTTTCTAGTGTGAACGGAGCATGTTTTAGCAGTTGATGCATGGTACTCATGATGGCACCGAGTTGTTTCAGACGCTCCATGGTGTAGTTGTCCCACGGGATGGTATGACCGGGCAGATATTCGTATAACGCCGCGTACCGCATCCTGCATCCTGAGCCTAGCAGTATAATGCGTACATCGGCGAGACGCCGCGCTGGGAAGTCCTGCGCAGCCAGGTAATCTCCGACTAGGTTTGCCCGCCTGAGCGTGGCTAATATGCCGGCTTCGCGCTTGTAGATGATAATGTTTACTTGCCGACCGTCCGGTAACGCGGCGGCATAGGATTCATTCCTATACCCCTTTTCCGCGGCTATCAAACGTGCATCAGTTAATCCATACTTTGCCAGAATCCGTTCATGCAGCATACTGGCCAGTGTACATGATTCCGATGGCTGCGAGTGGCAGTAAGATTTGCTCCGGGTACTCCATGGTGTTATAACGAGAATAAAATTATGTCTAGCCTATATCTGGGTACAATCGCGGCGGAATATGATTCTCCCTTGATGGATCGCACGTGTTCCCATGTCGATAAGCTCCTTGTGCCACGCGTAGTTTCAAATGGAGGAGTCGTCTGCGAGGGCCACGAAGGGCCAATGTTCGTTGGTGAAAACGTTGGGCATCCGGTTTTCCGCGAGGAGAATCTGGGGCGAACAGTCGTTCGCGAAATGTACGCGGTTGGTGCTGAAGTGACGTTTGCAGAGGATAACGCCGATCACGAGCTGCACCTTAGTCTTAGTCGGGCTGGTGGTGGCCTCATAGCGCCCCAGTCTACCCGCCATATGGTTTGTCGGCAGCCGAAAGAAGTGCATTTGAACATTCCTTGGATGAAAAGCTGATTGCCGAGCCGGCTTTTAGTTTGCTGTGTCTGAAGATTAACGCGCGGAATAATCCAAACCGCCGTGCCAGATTGTATGGAGTGGATCCCGAGTCAGGGCAGCTGGCCAGTATGCTGTTTACTAGTCAGGGTGTAGCCCACATGGTGTTTGCCTTCGCATACGCATTTCGTCTTGTCGGATGAGTATTTCTAGGGTACTGCTGAGCGGACGACACAAGTCTCAGCCTCTCTGCGACGCGTATATTCTACAATGGCACGCGCTTTTGCGGGCGCGTATGATAATGCTTATGACACACCCTGAGTATCAGTACCTGAAACTTATGGCTGAGATTTTGAAAGACGGCAAGAGCAAGCACACACGCGGTATCCACGATGTCAAGTCCATTTTTGGCACGCAAGTGCGGTTTGATATGCGCGCCGGTTTTCCGCTGCTAACTACCAAAAAGATGCCGTTTAAGACCTTGTTGCATGAGCTGCTGTGGTTTGCGTCGGGTACGTCTGACGTAACATACCTGCATGAACATGGCATTAAGTATTGGGACGGTTTTTTACACGAAGGCAGTAACGACCTCGGCCGGGTGTACGGCGTACAGTGGCGGCATTGGTTGCGGCCGGACGGCAGCGAGTTTGATCAGCTACAGTGGGCGATTGACCAGCTCAAAACCAATCCTGATTCTAAAGGCATCCTCGTAACCGCCTGGAATGCGGGCGAGCTTGGCGATAAGCGGTGGAATCCGAATGATTACGGCGATATGCGTTTGCCGCCGTGCCATACCATGTTTCAGTTTGATCTGACTAAGGGCAAACTGCGGCTGCAGCTCTACCAGCGATCGTGGGACGTGTTTCTGGGTGCACCGTTTAACATTGCTAAATACGCGTTGTTACTACACATGGTGGCGTATTTGATCGATGCGGAACCGCGTGAGTTGATCATTGCGGCGGGCAATGCACACCTGTATAAAAATCACCTGGAACCAGCCAAGGAACAGCTGAAACGTAAACCCTATCCCTTCCCCGCGCTTAAACTTGTTGGTGATGTAAAATCCATTGATGATTTTCATCAGGAAAACTTCGTACTAGAAAACTATCAGGCACATCCGCATATCAAGACAGATTTGGTTATTGTGTAGCTGACTGGTCTGTGTAGAGTCGTTCATAAATAGCGAGATACTCGGCGCACATGCGGTCGGCGGTGAAACGGGCTTCGTATTCGGCACGGCAGGACGAACGGTTAATGGTTGCTATTTTTTCTATAGCCCCAGCCAGCGATCGGGCGGTTTCCTGCTCATCAATCCCGACGTTCGCTGTACGGGCTTTTGGCACAACGTATCCTGTGTGGCCGTCTTTTATAACCTCTGGGATTGCACCAGAATCCAGCCCGATAACCGGCGTGCCGCAAGCCAGCGCCTCGATACTGACCATGCCGAACGGCTCTTCGAATAATGATGGGATGATGAGTGCACGAGCATTGCCCAGGAACTCACGTTTATTATCCGACCCGACAAAGCCGACATACTCAACATATTTGTCGTCCAGTAGCGGCAGGATGCGGGTCTGCCAATAGTTGTCCTTTGCGTGTCCAGCGTAGTGCTTACCGGCGATCTTGAGCGTGAGCGGCTGTTCGGCGTGTGCGTTGTATATTTTGGCTGCCTCAATGGCCAGATGGAGCCCTTTCGGTTGGATAATCCGGCCGAGATAGGCGACGTAATCGTCGGTTGGTGTAGCTACCGGCGATAGGTCTGTACTGGCCAGACCATGGTAGACGTTTCCAACCCAGTTGGTGTCCGGTGGCATACCAGTACGCTGTGCGTAAGACATCGATATCCAGTTCAGCTCTTTGTATTTCGGAAAGACGTTTTTGTATTTGACCGAAAAGTTGAACGGGTCATGATGTGTAAAAACGACTGGCTTACGGCAGAACTGTGCGAAAGGCAACGCGATGTCTTCCTCGTTCGTATAGACATGTACGATATCGAGTTGCCTGGCATTGGCCATGGCGAAGGCTTTGGCAATGAGCTCACTTTGCACCTGACGTGCCAATGTTACGAACGTGAGGGGGTGCTTTTTGAGCAGATCGATGTAACTGTCGTCGCGGTTTTTGAGCTCCCTTTCGAAATACCTCAAATCGGCGGTAATATTGCGCGCGCTGGTAGCAACTGGACCGGGTGAGAGTAGTGTCACATTTGCCCCCTGTCTCTGTAGCCCGTCAGCCAATGCGAGCGCCAGCGGTGCTGGCGAGAAAATCACATGCGGTAACAAGCCATCGTGCATAAAAATATGCGGGACTACTAATCCGATGCGCAAAGGTTGGGTTCTATTCGGCTTCGTTGTCATCCAGAAAGCTCAGGTCGAGCTCTTCGTCGTTCATATCTTCGTCGTAGTAGCCGTCCGCATCGGGCGGCGTAGCATTTGTGGCCATCGTTATCCCCTTGTTTCTAAACTACGATAATTATCGATGTTAAACGCCAGTTTGTAAAGTGTAGTATAAGCCCACGCAGGTTGACGTGGGAGTGGCCAGCAAATACACTACAATAAGCATTATGCAATCGTCTCGCTCAACGCCGCTACTCACGCGCCTAGTGGCGTACGTGGTGCTGGCGTACGGTGCAGTTATCATCGCCGATGCACTGCTGACACAACTCCGGGTGCATCGGGGCCACCGGTTGGACCTGCTGCTGATAACCGTGCCGCAGGTGGCGGGGCTAGGCTTTATGTACTTGGGCACCCTGCTGCTGCGCCGTAAACACAATGCGTGGCTGACGACGTTGACACTGCTGGGCGTATCCTTTGTACTGAATCTCTGGCATGCGCTTATCCTTCCCCGGGGTTTCGGCCCGGACGATGCGCTGCGTTTGGTGGTCATGGCGTTGCTAGCCTGTGTGCTTTGGATAACGCGCGCGGAGTTCCGAGTACGGAGCGATGCGCGTACGTTCCAACAGGCTGTCTGGGTTAGCGTGTTGGTGCTTGTGGTGGCGTTTTTGTACGGCCTTAGTGGTTTTGCGTTGCTCGATGACCGGGATTTTCATGCTGAGATCAGCCTTGCCGGCGCGGCACATCAGACGGTCGACCAGTTTGGTTTGACCGATAACCATCTGGTGGCTTATACCCACCGGGCACGATTATTTTTGGACTCGTTGTCGGTTATCAGTATAGCGGCGGTCGGGTATGTGGCGATCTCGTTTTTTGAGCCGATCCGCGTGCGGTTGGCCAGCCAGACCGTGCAGCGCGCCAAAGCGTCGCGGCTACTTGATAAATATCCGAGCGACATCGACGATTATTTCAAACTGTGGCCGCATGATAAGTTGTACTACTTTGATGATACCGGCAAAGCGGGCCTAGCATACCATGTAACACGCGGCGTGGCGCTGGTAGTGGGCAACCCACTCGGTAATCCCGCCCAGTTTGGCACCTTACTGGAGGGTTTTTTAGATCTATGTTTTGTGAATGACTGGCTGCCGGCGTTTATTCATGTTGATGCTCGTACGCGGAAGCTGTATGAACGACATGGTTTCCGGCTGCAGAAAATTGGCGAAGAAGCAGTACTGGATCTACATGCCTTTGAGGCGACGGCCCGCGATAAGTACTTCCGACAAATCAATAACAAATTCACCCGGCTAGGCTACCATACGGAAGTGGTGCAGCCGCCGCACAGCGCCGAAACGATGCGCACGTTACACGAAATTTCAACGGAATGGCTGCGACGTCCCGGGCGGGCAGAGCGTGGCTTTATGCTGGGCTATTTTGACGAGACGTATCTGCAGCAATGTCCCCTTGGTTTGCTATATGACGCTGAGGGGCGCGTGCAGGGCTTTCTGAACCTGGTGCCGACTTTTGAGTCGGGTACGGCCAATTACGATCTGCTGCGTTGTGGCATGGCGACACCCGGTAATGCGAATGATTTCCTGATGCTCGGCACCATCGCCTATTTGCGAAGTAAGTCCGTGCAGGCTCTGAATCTGGGACTATGCCCTCTCTCTGGTGTTGACGCGCCGAAAACTGACGAAACGACGATTATCGACCAGGCACTTCGGTTCGCGTATGCGAACGGTGACCGGTTCTATAGCTTTAGCGGGCTTAAGCGCTTCAAGGCGAAGTATCACCCGGATTGGGGACCCCGCTATATTGCCTACCCAGGCGGCGTGCGTAACTTTACTCGTGTGCTGGCAGCCCTGAATCGGGCGATGAGGATAAAATAAGATCATTTCAGATTCCGTGCTTATCTGCTGTTCGCACGTTTTATTCTTGACCAGCTCATCCACAGTTTGGACCACTGAGCCGAGTGGTTGGGAAGGGAGCGACGTTACGTATGCCACTCCATCAGGGTCGAATATTGGTCCCACATGGACTGTAATGGACATTGCCTTTGCCATTGATGGTAGCGTAGTTATACTACAATGGATCACTCTATGCGACAGTGCCCGGTCGTGCAGTACTTTAAGGTATTCACACCATAAAGCCTTGTAGGCACAAAGCGATTCCACACTATTCTTGCACTGAAAAACTTTAGAAATAGAGAAGAGCGCCATGATTGGCGCTCTTCTCTATTCGTGCTTTTGAGTTTACATTTACTGCACTACTCGTTAGGCGAGACCGTAATGCTCGGTCCCATGGTGGTTGTGACATGGATGGACTTAATGTAATTACCCTTCACGCTGGCAGGCTTGGCATTTTTGATGCTGGTTAGTACTGCCTGTCCATTCTCGAGCAATTTGGCGCCGCCGAAGCTTACCTTGCCGATACTCAAGTGTACGATACCAGTGCTGTCCACGCGGTATTCCACGCGGCCGGCCTTAGCTTCGCTAACGGCTTTGGCCACGTCCTGTGTAACGGTGCCGCTCTTGGGGTTTGGCATCAGGCCACGGGGACCAAGTAGCCGTGCGTATTTACCGAGCTTGGCCATATTGGCTGGAGTAGCGATAAGGATGTCGAAATTGATAGCGCCCTTTTCCAGGTCTTTGGTGATTGCTTCAATGCCGCTCAAGTCTGCGCCGTCGATCTTGTCGTCGGCAAAAACTGCTACACGAACTTTCTTGCCGGTGCCCTGCGGCAGCACGAGGTTGGCGCGGATGTTCTGGTCGGCCTGACGTGGGTCAACCCCGAGGTTGATATGTAGTTCAAAGCTGGCGTCAAACTTGACACTGCTGGTCTTGGAAGCCAGCTCCAGTGCGTCGGCTAGGCTGTATACTTTGCCTTTTTCTAGCAGCTCGGCACTCTTGCGGTAGCCCTTGCTGCGGCGCTCGAGGCGGGTGCGGGTAGGCTTAACGGGCTGTTTGGGTTTTTCGGCCTCCGCGGCTTCTTCTTCAGTGCGGTGCTGCTGGTGCTCGATCTTTTCGGCCTTAGCTTCTGCTTCGGCGAGACCCTTGGCGCTACGCCTTCCGGCCTTAGTAGCCTTGGACGTGCTTACTTCTTCTTCAGAAGTGCTAATTTGATCGCTTTCTTCAGTAGTCCCATTTATGTTCTCCTTTGCTGCCGCTGCTTCGGCGTTTACGGTTTGCTCCTCGGCTTCTGCCGGAACGTCAGTTGTCTTCTTTGCTGTTGCCATCATCTATACTCCTTCGTGGTGCGTGCGAACCGCTTTAAAACGTGGCTCTCCCACAAATTACTTATTGCTCTACTTCGACGCCCATGCTGCGGGCGGTACCGGCGACCATCTTCTTGACGGATGCGACGTCGTCGGTGTTCATATCTTTGGCTTTATCTTCGGCGATCTGCTGCAATTGAGCCTGGCTCAGTTTTTTGCTGACTTTCTCGCTGTTGGGGCGGCCACTGCCCTTCTGGATGCCCAGGGCGGCGCGGATACGGTCATCGGTAGCCTCACCTACCACACGGAAGGCCATACTACGGTCATCAAAAATAGTAATGTGAGCTGTGACGGTCTTGCCCATCTGGTCTTTGGTGGCTTCGTTGAACGGGTTGATGAAATCCATCATGTTCACACCATACTGACCGAGGGTACTGCCGACCGGCGGTGCGGCACTGGCCTGGCCGGCCTTGATCTTCATTTTTAGGTTGGCTTTTACCACTTTAGCCATAGTTTATAACTCCTTATTTTACGAACTTTCGCCTAATTGAAGCTGGCTACTCATTCTCCTACCTTTTAAGTAGTGCGTAACATACTAATTATACCAGTGCTACCCCTGTTTGTCTACGGGTTGAAAGCCTCTTCGAGTGCTACCCCCAGGGGACATTCTTCATGCTGGTAGAACTCGTTATCCATAACTATGAGGGCAACGTCGCAGCCTCTCATTGCACACAATGCCAGTCCATCCATAGCGAGCGTAAACTCTATGATGCCAAGAGGATGATTATTGGCTTCGCCCTCAAGACAGACCTCCTGCGGATAGCGATGACCCCAAAAGTCCATAGCCCTATAAGATTACACGCGTTTGACTTGCAGGCTGTCCAACTCTACCGGTGTTTCGCGGCCGAACATGTTCACGAGTACCTTCAACTTGCCCTTTTGGGCGTCGATTTCGCTGATGGAGCCGTCAAAGCCCTTGAACGGACCGTCGGTGATGTTCACGACTTCACCGATGGCGTAGTCGATCTTGTGCTTGGGCTGCTCCAGACCCATGCGCTTCTGAATTTTTTCGATTTCGTCAGGGTCAACCGGAGTTGGCTCAGTGCCGCTGCCCACGAAGCCGGTGACGCTCGGCGTGTTGCGCACAATGTACCAGGCGTCTTCGCTCATTTTCATCTGGACCAGCACGTAACCTTGGAAGATACGCTTTTCAACCACGCGGCGTTTGCCGTTCTTAATTTCAATCTGCTTTTCTTTGGGTACGAGCGCTTGGAAGATCTTGTCTTTCATGTCCAATGACTCGGCGCGCTGACGGATGCTTTCGGCGACTTTTTCCTCGTAGCCACTGTAGGTATGGATGGCATACCACTGTTTGCTGGTGTCGTAGCGTTTGTTAACCATAATCGTTATATCCTTTAGTCCTTATCCAGATTATTTCAAAAGTAATTGCTTGAACAGTTTATCAAGGCCGTAATCCACCACTGCGATGATGACGGCAAAGACAATCGAGAATGCGATGACTGCCCAGGTAAGGCGAAGTCCGTTGTGGCGCGTCGGCCAGGTGACTTGTTTGAGCTCGCGCCAGCTGTTCCGGATAAAGCTGAAGCCGAGAATACGGCCGATGAACCGGACGGCTCGCAGGCGAAAGAACCAGCGGATGCCATGGCCGATTTGTTTAAGCGGCGGTCGGTGGGCCAGCCACGCGAGGCCACGCCCTACGAGGCGCACGGGCAGGAAAAAGCCGCGAAAAAATACGCGTATCAGGCTTTCGTCAGTCTGGTTTTCTTGGTTTGAAGTCTGTTTGAGCTCGCGGGCCACTGGTCACCTCTGGCGTTTTTATGCCTAATTAAAAAGCCTACAGTATTTGTAGGCGTTACGTGTCAAGCATACCGTAAGATAGCCCCAGCGTCAAGATGATATACTGGGGAATAATGATGTGGCTGATAGGTCTGTTGGCACTGGAGACAGTGTGCGAAGGGCTGGTGAGCGGGCAAACGCCGGATGCGGGAATGCGCCGCTGGCGGATGGGGAGTGTGTTCTGTATGGCATTGCTGGCAGCCGTGACGCTGCTACTGGCGGTAGGGTGCTGGCGGGTATGGGTCTGGAGCGTGCCTTTCGCGGCATACCGCATTATTAACTTACTGCGTGTTTACACCGCGCGGTTGCCGCGGGCGCGGCTGCGGACGGTGGCATGGGGTGCATTCTCCTGGCTCTGTCTGGGGCAGCTGCTGGTGACCGTAGCAGCTTGGGTAGTTTATGGCCTGCATGTTACGCGTTTACTGCTGGACATCGTGGCCGTTTTGCAGCTGCTGGCGGCCGTACTGCTACTCCGGGTTACGCTGCATACCTGGGACCATGCCGGCCCGGTCGGCAGCGAACCACTGCTGACTGACCGAGAGTTGCCATCTGTTAGCGTGCTTGTGCCGGCCCGCAACGAAACGGACGCGCTGGAACACTGTCTGGAGCGGTTGGTTGCCAGCGACTATCCCAAACTGGAGATCATCGCCCTGGATGACCGGTCTGACGACCGGCGGACACCGGAAATCATCCGTAGTTTTGCGCAGCAGGGCGTCCGCTTTATAAAGGGTACAGGTCCGAAAAGCGCGCACTGGCTGGCCAAAAACTATGCTCAGGAACAACTTCTGCAAGCGGCCAGCGGAGATGTGCTGCTGTTTTGTGGGGTTGATGCTGAACTGGAGCCGCACAGTCTCCGCCGGCTGGTGGAGATATTGGAAGCCCGTCACAAGAACATGCTGAGCGTGCTGCCGCTCAGTCACCGTACAGCGTCGGGTAGTAGTTCGCTCTACCAAGCGATGCGCTATTGGTGGGAGCTGTGCTTGCCACGGCGAGTGTTCAAGCGCCCGCCGGTGCTGGCAACTTGCTGGCTTATCCGGCGTGAAGCGCTTATTAAGATGGGCGGTTTCGCCGGCGTCAGCCATTCGGTCAACGCCGAAGCCCCGCTGGCAAGGATGGCGGTTACGACAGATAGCTACAGCTTTATCCGTAGCGATGACGTACTCGGTATCTACAGCGGCAAACCTGCCGCCGAGCAATACGCGACTTCTTTGCGTCTGCGCTATCCTCAGCTGCATCGGCGACTTGAACTGGTGGGGCTAGCAACCATAGCTGAAGTGGTGTTCTTGTTGGGGCCGTTGCTAGGGCTGCTGTTGGCTGGCCGTATATATCACCCCCTGCCTGATGTGCTCATGTGGATTGTGGCGCTGGCCGGACTGCTGGTTACATACGGTTTCGCTGCGGTAGCAACGCGGGTAGCTAATCCTGCCTATGGGTGGCTGCTTATGCCGCTGGCGGTTATCGCCGACCTGGCAGTGCTCCATGTATCATTGTGGCGGTACGAGTTCGGCAGTGTGGAGTGGAAGGGCCGCAACGTTAGTGGGCCGGTGATGCAGTTAACAGACAAAATGACTTAAACCTAGCGCTAGCCCAGGATTGTTAATTTAGTGGTTTTTATAACTGGTTGGTGTGGTCCGACGCGGGCAGATTCGGAACGGTGAGCGTGAACGTGGAGCCGTGGTTTAGCTGGCTGGTGACGGTGATTTCGGCGTGCATCAGTGCCGCCAGCTTCTGAGTGATGTAGAGTCCCAGCCCGGTACCGTTTGTGGATCGGGTGCGGTAGTCCTCGGAGCGGAAAAATTTGGTAAAGAGTTTTTGCTGGTCGCTGCGGCTCATGCCGATGCCGGTATCACTGACTGTAAAACGGATGCCGCTATGCGTCATGTGCGCGCCGATCGTGATACTGCCATGCTGGGTGTATTTTATGGAATTTGTTATAAAATTTTGCAGGATCTCGCGCACGTACAAGTTGCTGTTTTGCAGTGTTTCGAGCGAAGGATCAAGTTCGGTTTTTAGCTTCAAACCCTTGTCCGCAACTTGCTTTCGGTAGTTGTCTGCCAGCTCAGTTACTAGCTGGTGCGGGTTGACGGCGTCAATGCTCACCTGGAGCACGCCCCGTTCCGACCGGCTGAGGGTGGACAGGTCATTGACCAGGCCGCTTAAAAACAATACCTGGCTATAGGCATCATTCAAGGCCGTTTGGATTTGGGTAATGTCGCCTGACCGTTTGGCGATGAACTGGGCGTTACTGATGTTGCCTTCGGTGATGGCGATGGGGGTCCGCAGCTCATGGCTGACTACGCTGATGAATTCGTCGCGCTCCTCTTCAAGCGACTTTTCTTTGGTAATATCACGCATGAGCAGGACGAACCCGCGCTCGCCCTTTTCGCCGTAGCCGAGGTACACCGGTGCGATCGACAGGTACAGATTAGCTTTGCTACCATCCGCGTAGTGTAACAGGTAGTCGCGGCTGGAGGTGGCAGTTCGGGTATCTTCGACAAGTTGCCAGGAATTCACCGGCTCGCCGTCTTTGTCGTAAATCTTCAAAACTTGCTTCAGCGGCTTGCCAGAGAGACTGCCGTTCTGGTCCAGTAGGCTTAGGGCGGCGCCGTTGTATAGATCAATGGTGCCGTGGGCGTCGATGCCCATGACGCCGTCGGCCATGCTGCCGATGAGGCTAGTAACCCAGCCGCGTTCAAAGGCGATATCCCTACCGCCGCGCGGCGCGCGCTTGCCGTGAAGATGAGCCGCGTCCATTAACTCTATTATGCCACAAGCGGTATGCAGGCAAAGGGTTTACTGCCACGCGCCGATAGCCGGCTGATGCCGATGAAGCTGGCCAGCAAGGTCGCGGGCGCGCGGTTGCATACGTTTAAGCTCAGTCCAGAAGCTCTCGCCGTGGTTCATTTCCAGTGTGTGCGCGAGTTCGTGCAGAATAACATAATCGATATACTCCCAGGGTAGCTCCATCAAGAAGAGGTTAAATATGATGTTTCGGGATTGGTCGCAGCTGCCCCAGCGGCGCTTGAGTTGTTTGACCCCCACGCTCCTGTATTCTTTCCCGTGCTTGGCAGCGAGTCCGGCAAGACGCGGTGGCAGCAATCGCTCGGCTTCACGCTTCAGCGCCCGTACGGCGGCATTCCGGGCGCGCTCCTGCACAGCTGGGCTGGCGATGGTTTCTCCGCCATGCATTTTTACCACGATCTCGGTGCCGGTCACGCGGCTGGTAGCAGCCTGCGTATCGAGAGTTTGCTCGAACCTCAGGTGGTGCAGTTTACCGATCGGCTGGCCTTGTGTAAGCAACGGACCGGCCTGCTTTGCCAGCTCTGTCATGATCCAGTCACTGTGTTTCAGCGCAAACGCCTGCCCGGCGCTGAAGGGAGTCCACCTCGGCATACTGACGCGCACACCGCCATGAGTAACGGTCAGGCGGATATTCCGATTACCTGTACGTTTCACGAGCGTGACTGACCCGACGCCAGCCAGTTCAATCTGTTTGCTAGCCACCCCGTTACTCCTAACGAATAATAATATTGCGCCGGCTCATGTCGACGCGTCCGGCGGCTGGATTTGGTACTAAATTCACGAGACCGGGCTTGGCGGTCTGGCCGGCATGAGGATCAAGGTTGATAAGTCCGCGGTCCAATAGGTGGCGCAGCATAGCACTCTTCTGGGTCGTAAAGATGTGCTTGCCGCTGATAACCTGATAGCGCTCGGTCGGTTGAGGGTTCTGCATGCCGCCGGCTAGCAGGTCAAAGCCTGCCCGGTTGAGTGGACGCGAGTACTTGTCATCGGCCTTGCGGTGGTCGCGCGCGCTAGCACGCGAAAAGGCGCTTTCTGCATCAATCTGCAGCCACACCAATACCGTTTCGGTCCCATTTTTGACGGCCAGATTCCGCAGCGCTTGGCGTTGGGCGACTCGCATCGCGTTGGTATCGTAGACTACGCTTACGCCGGCCTGTAAGAACTCACCGGTCATGTACTGCATCAGGCCGTTGATGACATGGCTCTCCTCTTTGCTGTAGGTGGGGTTATCAAAGAGCTCCATTCGCATCCGGTCACCATGGACATGCGTAGCCACTAGTTGCTCGCAGAGCTGGCGGGCAAAAAACGTCTTCCCGGCCCCCGGAAAGCCATAGAGTAGAATAAGAAGCGGTTTGGCCGGGACTATCTTTGCCATGCTTAATATGTATAGCAGAATTAGCCCTCATGCGCAACCTGCTAACAGAGGAAAACGCTGCTGATTTACTGCATACGGGCAGTAATGCATTCTATAGCTTGCGGAAAGATGGCGGGCCAACGGCTATCAATTGCCCAGGAGCTTGCGCAGGCAAGCATAAACCTTTGCCTTACAGCGTCTCGTCGACATCACCCGTGACTCCACTCGGAGGCTCTGTTGCGGTTTGAGATTCAGGTGCAGAGCTCGGGTCGCCAGCAGCGCGTCTCGCCTCCAGCATGCGCCACGCCGTTTCACACATGTATAGGGCCGCTCGATGCGCCAACGATTCTCGTAAGTCACCGCTTGACCCTCCCCTCGACGTTGCTTCTGGCGTTTGTTTCATCTCCCGCTCCTCCGCTACGATTCATGTACTGTAGCCGCTTTGTCCGGCACAATATGTCAAATGCGTTACATATTCTACGAAGGTTCTGGTCAAAGCCCTGGAAAGAACAACGAGAGCGCTGGTTTTGTCTAAGACAAAACATATTTACGAAAGAATTCACTACGCACAACACGTTCTTTGTGTTTGTTAGTTTCCGTAGACATTGCGGCGTAATAAGCACCGAAGCCATTCCCCTTTGTTTTATTTTCTAATCAACCTGTGTGGCAAACATTCAGACTCATCTTAACGTGAATCTAAATCGTTATAAACAAAATGAACTGAATAAAGAGGACTTGAAAGAGTCAATTGAAAGTGGCTTGCTACATGGCTATCTAGCTCTAGTAAAGTCACTATTGGGTAGCTGCGTTGCAGATGCCGAGCCTGGGCTTGCTGCGTCAGATCGTAGTCTAGGAATACCAGTATTCGCATCCAAGCTCGCGGCGGTGGCGTACGAACCGATGCCAATAACCAGAGTTCTCGTTTCGGCTCCGGCTAACACAGCAGCTACCTCTTTAGAATAGCCCCCATCTTCTTGCGGCGGATGTAGGATGGCGACCAGTGGCTCTAACTCGCCTGGTGCTAGTGGCCGGCTCATACAAGCAGTGACGGTTAGACCGTTACACTGGCGATATTCCAGGTAGGTTATGTTGCCCTTAGTAGGGTTTACATCCGGGAGAGGTAGTCCGTCGACGCGCATAGTTAGTTCTCTTCCGTTTACGTCAACTAAGGTGTACCCAGCTTTCGTCAGGCCTTTTCCTATTGATGATGCATTGGCAACGTCCTTAGCTTGGGCGGCCGGAAAACCGCCACAACCAGTGAGTATCAAGGCTGCAGCACCAAGCTCTAGTACAAACGCACCTGTTCTTGCAAGGGATAATCGTTCGAGCCTGGGATGGTCCCCCTGCTTACGACGTTCAGACGTATAACTCTTCATAGTAAATATTGAGTGATTATACCGCTATACGGATGTGCTGACACGTATATCCATGCAAGTAAGTCAAAATTGTGCAGCATAAAGGACGATTATAGAACTTTGATCGAGCTGGAAGGCGTTGGCATTGTAAATAAATATGATGGCATTGAAGAGGATAAGACCGGTGATTAAAGCGATTAGCTCCAAACACCCTCAATGGCATTACATGCTCAAGCGTCAAGAGTGTCATCGTTGTGCACTGTTTCTCAAGATCAAAGATTAACGATGTGAACATATTGTTGTCCCCATCTTGCCGCCCGTATACTATACACTTGAATGAACACGTTTGAGTTCTTACGGACCGACAGGCTAATCACCATAGCCCACCGAGGCGGCATTGGAGAAGCGCCGGAAAACACGTTGAAGGCTTTTCTCTACACCGCCAACATGGGGTTTGACTGTGCCGAGCTTGATGTCTGGGCAGATCCAAACGGAGAACTCTTTGTTTGGCATGGTAGCTTGTTTGATTTCTTCAGGGGCAATACAACTCAAGAACTTGATCACGGTCCGGAATCTAACGCTCCCTACCTATCAACAGTACTCGATGAGCTGCCCTCCATTCGCTACATCATTGACCCAAAACATACTGCAGCTATTGAGCCTCTTGCGAAGATTATCACCGAGCGGAAGCTCGTCGACCAGGTGTGCGTAAGCTCCTCGTATTTCAATAGATCGCTTCAAGTTGCTCAGCTCGTAAAAGAGAAATGTGGCAAAGAACTTTGCATCGGCATGCCTGGCCTAATGGTAATTCGAAGTCAAATACCTCGTGCCTACATCGCTCCTAATACTTCGCTGAAAACGCCAGCCGCCGTAGCCTTTGCTCCCCATCAGATAGTCGGACCTCGATTGATTAAAGCAGCCCATGCAAGTGGTTTGAAGGTAGTGGCGGATGTGTTCAATGAGCCACGTACTATGCGTCGATTGCTTGATCTGGAGGTCGACGGGATTATGACGGATTTTCCTTCACGATTAAACCAAATTCTCCGTTCAAGAGAGTAGAGCCAGTCGTCTCATCGGAGACACAACAGCTAAAGCTACGCACCGATGCGTAGTAAGAGAGGGTTTGAGCCAACGATAACGGGGTTATATGTTAAGAAAAAGTTCCACGAAAATAAATCATGGAACCATCGTATCTGTAAATAACTTGCGTTAAGCCATGATGCAACATATCGACCCGACCTATCGTGGAGAGGCCAAAAAGGATTTGAACCGTTTTATCGTAAGTTCAAAACAGCGACCAAAGTCGCTGTTTGGTCGAGGATAGATTGAATCAAATTTGGTGCAGCATAAAGGACGATAATAGAACTTTATTCGGTCTTGAAGATGTTGATCTCATAGACACGTATACTGCAATGAACGAGGAGGAGGACGATGTATAGTCTCCTGTCCTCTCAACTCTATGATAACAGAAACTTCTATCTTGAATTCTCATTCAAATCGCAACAGCCAAGTAAGGCTTGAGTAGCTCGGCAGGACTTTCGTAGTCATGTCGTTTGCGTGGTCTAGTATTGAGCGGGTTGACCGCCAGGTCAACCTGCTCTTTGGTAGTGCCGGCGAATGAGCTGCCTTTCGGAAAGAACTGCCGGAGTAGTCCATTGAAGTTCTCATTGCTGCCCCGTTCCCAGGAATGGTACGGATGGGCGAAGTAGACGGTCGCACCGGTGTGCCGCTCCAGTTCCTCGAAGTCGGCCATCTCGGTGCCATTGTCGAGCGTGAGACTTCGTTTCAGGTGGCTGGGAAGCGGTGCGAGGAGCTGTTCCGCACACAACCTGAACTGTTCCTTGGTCGCTTGGGGAATGTATCCCACAAGGGCGTAGCCACTCTTCCGTTCGACCAGTGTCACCAAGTGTCCCGTGTTGTCCTTGCCGCGGACGGTATCGCCTTCCCAGTGGCCGTAGAACAACCGGTCGTTGATTGTTTGCGGGCGCTCGTCAATCCACCGCTTCTTTTGTAGTTCACGTTGTTTCTCACGCCGCTTCGTGCCGTACTTCCGGCGAAGCTTCTTGTGGCGGAGATACTGCCACAAGGTAGCAAGTACTGCCTTCGGCAGTGCCCACAGCCAACGGTATACCGTTGCGTGAGACAACCCGACTGTTTCTCCTGCTTGGTCGGGGCTGTAGTACTGACGGAGTAAGGCAGTAATTTCTTCCGCTTGAGCAGGACGGAGCTTGCGATGTTGCTGGTTGGCAATGAGACGCAGCTGTTCCGCACGCTTCCTTGCAATACGTACGTCGTAGCCGGTGGCGGTCGGAGCTGCACCCCGACGCAGCTCCCTTCCAATGGACGACGGATGAAAGCCGAGGATACGAGCACACGACCGGTTACTGAGTCCGGCTGTTTTTAACTTTGCTAGAAGAACCCGGTCATCTCGGGTAAAGTGATGGTGAGCCACGGTGGCTTTCCTCCGTATTACTGGTGTTGTTGCAAACAACAGACTACGTGGAAGTGCCGTGGCTCTCAAGTTTTATCTAGGTTGCGTTTTGAGTGTGAATTCGGGTATGAAGCATTTGAAGATGACTTAAAAGATGCTCAACGTAGTGTTCTTATTGAGTCTCCATTCATAACTACAAGGCGCATGAATGATTTACAACCAATACTTAGTAAGCTGCGAAAGTGTGACGTGCATATAGTTGTCAATACACGTAGTCCAGCTGAGCACGACGATGTATATGCTCTGCAAGCAATCAATGCAATACAAGCGATGCAAGAGTTGGACATCCTTGTACTGTATACCGGTAAACTTCACCGGAAGCTGGCGATTATTGATGGTGAGATATTATGGGAAGGCAGCCTCAACATTTTGTCGCAGAATGATAGCTGCGAAATCATGCGCAGAACGGTGTCAGAGGTACTTGCTCGTCAGATGGTAGAGTTTGTGGGCATCGATAAATTTCTTTCAATCTCTGGCCTACAGAATCTTATTTACCCCTACTAATGTCTTACGATTTTAATATGAGAGCTACTAGCATCCACTGATAACTCAACTTCTCCGCCGATCGGGAATGTAATTATCGGTGTGGTATGGCCAAAATCAACGTTCGCAATAATAGGAATGTCGTTTAGCTCCTTCTTGGTTTTAACAACCTTTGTTAATAAGTTTCGGGTCATGCCCGTCTCTGGCTGTAATCTACCGAAGACAATGCCTTGTACGTTTTCAAAGCCGGGCTGATGAATAATTGACTGTAGGTCTCTGTCGATTGTTGCTTTATGAGCTTCGTCATCGTCTTCTAAAAACAAGATGCTGTCGTTAAGACTTGGCATAAATTCAGTACCATGTAACAGATTGAACGTACACTGGTTACCTCCAATGATGGTTCCTTGGGCGTTGCCTTCATTGATAGCCCAGTAGCCATCATTTTCGACAAAGTTTCTATTTTCCTGGTCGTTTGCCCACCTATCGTTACTCCATGCCGGTGAAGGGTTCAATTCAAATGGCTCATCAAACATTAAGCATTTTTTGAAGTATTCAAGTGAGTAATCAAAGCCTTTGTTATCACCAAAAGAAAAGAAGTGAACTCCCGAATAAGTCACTAGCCCTGTTTTTGCATATATTGCGTTTGTCAAGGCGGTAATGTCAGAGTACCCACAAAGGATTTTGGGATTTCGTTTTATTAGGTCGTAGTCAAGGTACCGCAAAAGCTGGTTTGAATTAAAGCCACCGATGACTGTTATAACGAGCTTAATGCTCGGGTCATTAAATGCTTCGTGTAGGTCTTCAACTCGTGACTCGATTGTAGAAGAATCAAATTCATCAATTTCATTGACGTGTTTTGCGAAACTTAAGTCCAAGCTGAGTTCTTTAAACCTTGCTTTTGCCAATTCCTTCAAATCGTCGCTCATCCATGGCATAGCTAGGCTTCGGGCTGGCGCTATAACTCGTACACCATCACCTGACTGTAGTTTTGCTGGGAATATTTTGGTCATAGATTATATAGTGCCGATCTATCTTGGTTGTACGGTAGCATCTTACCAACATCAATGGGACTAACGCAATGGGAGTACCGCGTATGTACGCAATTCAAATTCAGCTTGTTGAGAGCTTGTTCCAAATTATTTTGCAGGTAATCAGTACGAAGTTTGGTTAGTCCTACACACCCAAAAATAACCAAACAAAAACACCCCATTTTACAGGGGGTGCTTTTCAGAATTTCGAAATCGTACTCTTGGTGCGCGAGAGAGGACTTGAACCTCCACGTCTTGCGACACCGGCACCTCAAGCCGGCCTGTCTACCGATTCCAGCACTCGCGCAAACTTAGGTTATTCTAACATGCGGGTCGGATTCTATAAAGTGCTTAAACGCTTCGTATTTCCTAGTTAATCTCGGAGTTCCACAGCTTGCGTACATGGCTGAAAAGAGCACTCTTGAATCTTTCTTGGCGTACAACAATGTCTGTGCTTGATTGTTACGGTGTATGGAGCCAGCGGTAGTGCCGAGAAGTTGTTGATTTGCCGACTGCAACCAAGAGAGAAAAACGGGGCTAGCACTGACTAAGCCACAATAGTACATGAAACTATTACGCCAGCGGTGATCCTGGAAGCCGTATACCGTCCCATCGCCGTCGAAATAACCGCGTAGAAAGTCTATATAGAAGTTGTTCGGTACCTTAACAGACTGTATCGTTTTACTTTTTGCGGGGGTGATACCGGCGGCCAAGAAAAAGTCATAGAGCGCGACGTTGCTGAATTGGAAATGGTATGCTTGTGTATTGAACTGCCCGACCTTAGTCTGGACTTTCGTGTATGTCTCCAGGATCTCTTGCGTATATGCTATAAGCTCGTAGTCCTTTGATGTCATAATGAGGTGACGTCCATTGTTCGCTAGGCAGCCGTCAGACGCAAACAGTCCAGCTAGGTATGCAATGGCCGCGCTCCATTCATAAGACCTCCTTGACGTGTATCGGCTCATGTATTAATAGTTTACCATTTGCTGCCTATGAACCGTGTGTTATACTCGTAGCGTTCAGGGTGATTAGCTCAGTTGGCTAGAGCATCTCGTTTACACCGAGAGGGTCGGGGGTTCGAGTCCCTCATCACCCACCATAGAAAAAGACCGATGAAATCGGTCTTTTTCTATGCCCTCATGAATGTGGCATATGGTCGTAAAGATGTTCGAGGCTGTAGTTAGCACGGACGAGCGGTTTGACGTCGTCCAGGCGGACACCGATTTTTACGCCCGGATTCAGCGTGCCATACGGATCAAACAGCTGCTTAACCTGTGTGAACAACTCATAAACCTCCGGGCCGTACAGATGCGGCAGATAGGGTGCACGCAGACGGCCGTCGCCATGTTCACCGCTGGTGCTGCCGCCGAGCGAAAAAACGAGCTGGTAGTAGGCATCCATGACGCGGAAGGCTTTCTGTCGGTCGCCGACCTGGCTCAAATCAAGAAACGGCTGCACATGAATATTGCCGTCGCCGGCGTGCCCCCAAAGTGCTATCTGCAAACGTTCCGCCGCAAAAATTTTGTATACGCCGGCAATCAGATCGTGGAGTTTTTCTGGCGGCACGATGCCATCTTCTATAATCGGAATCGCCTTAAGCTGACCTTCGCTGTGGGCGATCACGCTAGCGGCAGCATCGCGGACTTTCCACAGCCGAGTCTGGTCGGCAGCCGTTTCGGCATGGGTTACATATGCGGCCAGTTCGTGCAGAATTTTATCGGTACGCTTTACTAATTTTTTGCGGCCACGGCCTTCGTCGTCCAATTCTACCAACAGCGCCACGGCCGGCAGCGGCTTATGTACAATATCCTTGAGCTGGTTAGGGTTCAGCCTGTCTACGAGTGCTAGCAGTTGCCCGTCAACCATTTCGATGGCACTGGGTAACTGTGGTATGCTGCGCAGCTCCAGGATGGCCTCTGCAGCCTTGTCGATACTGTCAAACTCGGCCAGGAACAGATCTTTGTGCGGGTTGTAGAGCTCCGTTTCAAACGTAATTTCGGTTACCAGCCCGAGCGTCCCCTGGCTGCCGACGAACAGTGGGGTGAGGTCAAAGCTGCCGTCACGCCGCTTGATGTCTAGCAGGTCATAGCCGGCCGAGTTCTTCGTAACGGCGATGTCGAGCTTGTCAATCAGCTCACGATTGTCCTCAAGCAGCTTGTTGAGTGTACGGTAAATCTCACCTTCAAACGTGTTGACTTGCATTTTTCTGTTGAGTTCGCGCTTGTTCATGCGGTAGGTTTCGATAACTTCGCCGTTGGCCAGCACGACGCGCAAGGCCCGCACGTAGCCGCGTGTGGCGCCGTATTTGAGTGTTTTGTCGCCGCTGGCATTGTTGGCGACTGCGCCGCCGACTGTGCTGTATTCGTAGCTTTCGGGGTATGGTGGCAGGAAGCGCTCATGGGTGTGTAGCGTTTGCTCCAGCCGGCCGTAGTTCAAACCCGGCTCAACTACGACGGTGCCGTTTTTAGGGTCCAGTTCCACAATGCGGTTCATGTGGGCTGGAAAGACCATCATGATGCCATTGCCGAGCGCTGCGCCGCTCTGGTCAGTGCCGCTGCCGCGTGCTGTAATGGGGATAACCCGTCCACGTTCGGCCAGCTGCCAGGTGAATCGGGCGGCTTTACGCACGTCGTTCTCGCCTCGCGGATATATCACCAGCATGGGGACAACGCTGAAAATACTGCTGTCGGTCGCGAAATAGCGCCGTGCATCAGTACTCACCATTACCTCGCCCAACAGGTGTTCCTGAAGATAATGCGCGGCTTTACTCATTACCGCTTCCCCCGCTTTTCATAACTGCCACCATAATAACATAAACGGTTTCGTTACAAGAAAAACTAGCGTTTAGTACAAATGTTCAGTAAGCTTTACGATCAATACAATTGCCCGACAGGCACCAACCAATAGTTAATAATCAATCCTACACTGAGGTTGTAATAATGTCTCAATAAATTGGTCTTGTTTTATGCTTACGCTACGACCATAATCACAAGCAGTATAGATCATAGTGCTTGTCTACGAGCTCTGTGAACTTTATAAGAATAATAGTTTCAAAGTAGAAAGAGATGTGAACAATGAAAAGATTCTCCCCACGTAAACTTAACGCAAAGGGTTTCGCGCACCACTTCCTTCTTCCGGTCGTTGCCGTCGTCCTCGTCTGCGGCATCGGGTATCTTACTCTGCACCTCATTAGTGCCGCCTCGTCAAAGTATTACGGTGCCGCCTGTGCCGTGAAGGGTACCTATACTAATAAAGCTAACGGGGGAGGCTGTGTGAAGGCCGACCAGGAACTCTTAGATGGTTTACAACATGCCAAGTACAAAGTGAATGGTAAATTATTTATTACCGCTACGAAAGTAATAGCCAATCAGACCTTTGCCTATGGTAAAACCGGTGGAGACTATTTAATCTTCAATGGTACCTACAACGGCGCTACCCAATCAGCGATTACCACCCTTACTGGCGATAAGACCGTCAGCACTTTGAATGCTGGAACTAGCGCTAGTGCTGATACCCAAATATTGTGTAACGCCATAGCTAAGTCAGGAATCCAACTCACTACAAATGCAAATAATCGTCCCCTGGTCTTTAACGGTACGCCCTACACTATGGGCTCTACTACCATGGCCAGTGCCTTTGCGACGGCCTGCGGTAGTACTGTAACCGTCCAGAAATCTACCGGTTCAAGTTCAGGCTCAGGCTCCGGCTCCGGGAGTACTACTAGTGGAGGCGTAAGTTCATCTCCATCCTCATCAAGTCCCGGCCGCTTCGGCATATCCCTAGGCGGCGGTTGGCAGGGTTACAGTACCACTCAGCTGAACACGTACTTTGCCG
>Ga0265338_10000770_pt1 | contig 54617 bp, 53 predicted proteins | sample 42126metaG_FD_193579 | JGI IMG/M metagenome (GOLD analysis project Ga0265338, IMG submission 193579) | Rhizosphere microbial communities from Carex aquatilis grown in University of Washington, Seatle, WA, United States - 4-21-26 metaG | ecosystem: Host-associated > Plants > Roots > Rhizosphere... | reverse complement strand
GTGCGCGTCGCCGACGGGCTGCCCGCCCGCCCGCTGGCGGCCTCCCGGGCCGCCTGCCCGGTTCCCGCCTGCTCGCCGCCCGCCTGCCCGGTCGGGTGCGGCCTGCCGCTGGCGGCCGTGGCGGCGTTGTGGCTTCCGCCGCGCCCGACCACCGCGGTGATCCCGACCGCGACGCCCCCGGCCGCCACCACCAGCAGGCGTCGGCGAGGCAGGTTGGGTCCGCGGCCACCCGGTGCGGCCCTGAAATTCTCCGGCATGTCGGTTGGACTCCCTGTAGCGGCCGTTAGGCGGCTTTTGTCAGCACACATCATGACGTCTGAGAGCGGACCATGGTTGTAACCGGTCACCGGTGAACGGGTGTGTCGGCACGATACCGGGCGTAGGCGTCCGGGAAGGGGACAAAGCGGATTAATCCTCCGTCGGCCGCGGCGCCACCGTAATATGCCCGTTAGCTGCTACTTAGCTGCAACGCGGCATCCCGCGGGGCCGAGGAGGGTGACGATGAGGGCAGGCGCCGGGCGCGCCGTCGCGGTTGCCGTGGTCGTGCTGGCCGCGACGCTGACCGCGCTCCTGGTGCTGCGCGGTGGCGGCCAGGCGGCGGTGGCCGGCCAGGGCGCGACGCCGCGGCCCGTCGGCTCGGGCGGCCAGGCGGCCGACTTCGCGGCCGGCCGGGGAGCCGCGGCGGGCGGGAGGTCGAGCGGCACGACGCCCGCGAGGCTGCCGTCGGCCGACCCGGCGGCGACGCGCCTTGACGGCGATCCGCTGTCGGCCGCCGCCGCCTACGCGGCGGGCCGCGCGGGCAGCGTGCTCGCGGCCGTGTACGACGTGCGGACCGGCCAGTCGTGGCAGCTTGGCGACGGCCAGCCGCAGGCGGAGGCCAGCATCGTCAAGCTGGACATCCTGGAAACACTGCTCGCCCGGCAGGACGGGGCGACGTTGCCGGCCGGTGACCAGGCGCTGGCGCAGTCGATGATCGAGGACAGCGACAACGACGCCGCGACCAGCCTGTGGGACGAGGCGGGCGGTGCCGCCGGGCTTGCCGCCTACAACGGCGCGGCCGGGCTGACCGGGACAACCCCCTCGCAGTGCGTGGACTGCGCCGGGTTCGCCTGGCCAGGCTGGGGACTGACCACCACGCTGCCGCGGGACCAGCTCACGCTGCTGAAGCAGCTCATCGTGCCCGCATCGCGGCCGCTGCTGTCGGACACGGCCCGGTCCTACGCGCTGTCCCTGATGGAGAACGTCGCCCCCGAGCAGCGCTGGGGGGTGTCCGGCGGCGTGCCGGCCGGGGTGACGGTCGCGCTCAAGAACGGCTGGCTGCCGCTGGACGGAGCGAACACCGACTGGCAGGTCAACAGCGTCGGCTGGGTTTCCGGCGCGGGCCGTGACTACCTGATCGCGGTGCTGACCACCGGCAGCCCGTCCGAGCAGTACGGCATCGACACCATCAGCGGGCTGTCCGCCCTGGTCTGGTCGGCGCTTGGCTGACCGGCCGGCCGCCGCCGCTGACCGCTACAGCTGACCCGGCTGGTAGCGGGTGAGGCGGTAGCGGGCGGCGACCGGGTTCCAGGCGGCCGTGAACGCCGCCTTGTCCTTGGTCGCGGCGCTGTCGGCGGCGGAGGCGGCCTGGTAGCCCTGGTCGCGTGTGTCGTTGCGGACGCAGCCACGCGCGATCTCGTCGCCGGCCCACTGGGCGTAGGCCTGGTCCGCTGTGACCGACGCCTGCCAGGCCGCGGTCAGCTCGCTCAGCAGCGCGGCCGGCAGCTTGGCCTGGCCGGGCACGGTCTTGAGCGAGGCGAGCAGCGCGTTGCGGGAGGCGGCCGCCTTGCTGAACGCCTTCTTGTCCGCGGCCAGGTTCGGCCCGCAGTTGGCGACGTCGGCGGCGGCGCCGCCGACCGCGCTGCGGTCGGAGACGCTCCGCGCCAGCATGGTCGCCACCTGCGTGGCGGCCTGCTGCTCGGTGCCGGCGGCGGCCGATGGCGAAGCCGGGCCGGCCGAGGCGGTGCCGGTCGGCCTGGACGCCGTCCCGCGGCCTGACGGCCCGCCGCCTGACGGCGCCGCCGTCGCCGGGCCGGCCCCGCTGCCCGGACTCGCGGCGCTCGCCTTGGGGTGGCTGAACGGATGGGTGAGCAGGATCGCCGCGACCGCCGCCGCGACCACGACCACGCCAAGCAGCACCCAGCGAGCGGCGGAAGAGGCGGGGCGGTCCCGGTCATGCCGCCGCGGCGGCTACCGGGGCGGCCCCGACGGCGGTCCGCCGGGCGGCACCCGCTGGTCCTCGGGCGGGTAGGGGCCGGACCGCTCCTGGCTGAACTGCTCCTGCCCGGGGCCTGCCTCCCCCCTGCCCGGTACCAGCTGCGGCTGCGGCTGCGGCTGGTACTGCGTGGGCTGGTACTGGCTGGGCTGGTACTGGCTGGGCTGATAGTGCTCGGTCTGGTCTTGTGGGGGCGGGTAACCCGGAACCTGCTGAGAAGGCGGGTAGGCCGGCGCCGGGTAGGCGGGCACCGTCGCTTGCGGCGAGCGGCCAGGCTGGGGCGCCCAGGCCGGCTGCGACGGGTAGGTCGGCTGAGACGGGCGCGCTGACTGCGGCGCGTGGGTCGGCTGCGGTAGCTGCGGTGGCTGCGGTGGCTGCGGTGGCTGCGCGGCCTGCGGCGTCGCGGGCAGGATCCAGTCCGACCGGGGCGCCTGCGCCTCGGGCGGCGGGGACACCGGGGCGGCCGGCCGGGCAGCGGGCAGGGCGGCCCGGGCGCGGGTGACAGGCGGCCGGCCAGGGGGTGCCGCTGCCCCGCCGGGCGGCGCTGGCAGGCGGACCGTGGCCGGCTGGCTGGGCGTGGCCGGCGGGTAGGGCGCGGCCGGCGGGTAGGGCGCGGCCGGGCCTGACATCGGGGCGGCCGGGCCCGACATCGGGGCCGCCGGAACTGATACCGGGAAGGTGGCGCCCGCACCACCGCGCAGCCTGCCGCGGGGCACCGTCCGTTCGTCGAGGCCGACTTCGCGGGCACCGGCCCCTCTGCCCTCACTGGCCCCTCTGCCCTCACCGGCAATGCCGGGTGCGCCGCCGTCGGCCGGGCGGCCGCAGGCGGCACAGAACTCCGCACCTGCCATGAGCTCGGCCTGGCAACCAGGACACGAGCGGCCCATCCCGTCCATTGCGCCATCCCTCGCCAGATCAGGCCCCGTAGAGATCAGGGTAAGTGTGCTCCCGCCGCCTGCCAAGGCAGTCCACGAAGCCCGGTCCGGCCAGTGGACCGGCGAAAAAGCCGGCGCGCGATCCGCCGGCCAGCACTGTCAGCCGTGCCCGCGAGCCGGGCTTTCCGGCTCGTCCGCATCGGCCGACTCACTTCCTATCACTTCACACCCGCCGGACTGGGGTGAAACGGATGCAGAAGTGGCGCTAACCGATGGGCTAGATCTGGGACGAGGTGTACGAGGGCAGGCCGTACTTCCTGGCCAGGCTGTTCCATTCCTTGACGAAGGCGGCCTTGTCGTTGGTGGCCTTGCTGTCGAACGGCAGGGTCGCCGTGTAGTTGGGGTCCTTAAAGTTGTTCTTCGTGCAGTGCCCGACTCCGTCGGCGGCCCACTTGGCCAGGTCCGCGTCGACGGCCGCGGACGCCTGCCAGGCGCCGGTCAGGTTGGCCAGCATCGCCGTTGACAGGGCCGCCCGGCCGGGCAGCGCGGCCAGCTTGGTCAGCAGCGTGCGGCGGTTCGCGGCGGCCTTGTTGAACGTCCTGGCGTCGGCCGGCAGCCTCTTGCAGGCCTCGACGTGGGTGACCGCCGCGTTCACGTCCGAGTGGTCAGTGCCGCTCTGCGCGAGCAGCGCTGAAAGCGACGACGCGGCCTGCTGCTGTGTCAGCGAGGGGCCGCTCGGCGCGCCCGTGCTCGGCGCGGCGGCCGAGGGGGTGCCGCTGCCGGCGGTGGTCGGCGGCGGGTTGCTCTGGGTGGACAGCAGCAGTACGGTCGCCACGATCAGTACCACCACGGCTGCGACCGCCGCCGGGATCAGCGGCCCCTTGGGCCGCCGGGCGCGGAGCCGGTCGAGTAGCCCGGGCCCGCCAGCCCCGTCCGTGGGACCGCCCGGGCCGGCCGGCAACGGCGTCCCGTCCGGAGCGAACTGCACGCCCGGCCCGTACTGGCCGTTGGGATACTGGCCGCCGGCGTACTGACCGTTGGGGTACTGGCCGCCCGGGTACTGCGCCCCCGGTTGCGGTGCGCCCGGCTGCGGTGGCTGCTGGCCGTTGGGATACGGGCCGGGGTAGCCGGCCGGCGCCCCCGGCGGCGGCGCGCCGCCGAGCGGCACCCCCGGCCATGCCTGCGGCGGCCCGGCCGGCGGTGGCGGGTACCCGCCGCCCGGGTACTGCGCGCCCGGGTACTGCGCGCCCGGGTACTGCGCGCCCGGGTACTGCGCGCCCGGTGGATACGGGCCCGCCTGCTGGAATCCGCCGGTCGCCGGGTACCGCCCGCCATCCGGGTAGCCGCCGGGGGCAGGCGCGGGCGGCTGCCAGTCGGCAGGCGACGGCTGCACGCTATGGAACAGGCCCTGGGGGCGCAGCATCCGGTCGACCGTGTCCGACACGTCCGACACCTCGGCACCGGGAGCGCCCCGGTAGCCGGCCGGGGCGGACGGCCCGGGTAGCGGACCCGCGCCGACCGGGGGCGGCGGGTACGGCAGCGGGCTCCCCGACGGCGGCGGTGGCGGGCCCGGTACTGGCGGCCCTGGTACTGGCGGCCCTGGTACTGGCGGCGCTGCTACCGGAGCGGACAGCGGTGCCCCGGCGTGCGCCTGGTAGCCGTTGAATGGGCCCGCGGGGGCCTGCATGGCGACCGTTGACTCCTGCGCGACGGGTGCACCGGGCTGAGCCGCGAACTGGTGGCCGCAGCCGCCGCAGAACCGTGTGCCCGGGTCGACTGAGTACCCGCAATTCGGGCACCAAATATCCATATCAACCATCGTGTCCCTTTCGGGTGTCCCAAGCAGGCTAGTCCCAGTAGCGAACCCTCGCCATCGGAACGGCCCGACGGGCGCGGCCGAAGACGGAGCCCGCACCCATGGTGAAGAAAATTCAATCGCAACCCGCGGTGGCAGGAGGGCCGCACTGAAAGAATGCGTGGGTATTCGTCGGGTGGCGCCGGAGGTGGGCTGATGCGGGTGGCCAGCTGGGTGGCCGGGGTCACCGTGTCCGCTGGCATCCTGACCGTCGGCCTGCTCGCCGCGGGCGGTGCCGCCGCCCCGGCCGCGCGTGCGGCCGCGCTCAGCGCGGAGGTACCCGCACCGGCGGTGCCAGCCGCGGCGGCTCCAGCCGCGGCGGCTCCAGCCGTCGTCCCGGCCGGCCCGTCCGGCGTCTACTCCCGGCTGGCCGAGCTGGCGGACGCCGCCACCGGCGGCAACCTGTGGTCGCGCTCCTCGGTCAGCAAGCGCCCGATCGGCTCGGTCACCAAGGTGATGACCGCTTACGTGGTCCTCACCACGCCGAAGCTCAACCTCGGCCGGGTGATCACCGTGCCGGCCGGCATTACCGGCTACGACGAGGAGTACGACGCGTCCACCGCTGGGCTGCGGCCGGGGGAGCGGTTCACCACCCGGCAGCTGCTCTACGCGCTGCTGCTGCCGTCCGGCTGCGACGCCGCCTACACCCTGGCCGCCGCCTACGGCCCCGGCCTGACTGGGTTCATCGCCAAGATGAACGGCGCGGCGAAGAAGCTCGGCCTGACGAAGACCCACTTCAGCGACTTCAGCGGGCTGCCCGACCCGGGCGAGTACACCACCTACTCCACCGCCCACGACCTGATCGGCCTGGGCCGGGCGGCGATGCGGCTGAGCACCCTGGCGGCGATCGTGGCGACCCGCGGCTACCGGGTGGCGGCGGGCAGCGGCCACCTGGCGCACACCTGGACCAACCTCGACCCGCTGCTCGGCCGCTACCCGGGCGCGGTCGGCATCAAGACCGGGTACACGGCGGCGGCCGGGCAGTGCCTGCTGTTCGAGGCGCGCCGCGGCGGCCGGACGCTGATCGGGGTGGTGCTCGACTCCTCGCCCGTCAACTCGGCCACGCTGGGCGCGGCCGCGGCCGACGCGACCACCATGCTCAACTGGGGCTTCGCCCTCCAGGCGATACGCCGCGGTTAGCGCGCGCGGCGGGCTGACCGGGGTCAGCCGCACCCCGTTCGGGCTGTTCCCGGGAGCCCGGGGTGGGGGTAGCTTCCCGCACCGGGTGGTCCTGACCACGTTGTCCCGCGGCGACGGCCTTGGTTAGGTAGGCCTGTGGCGGTTACCTGGCTGCGCCTGGAGGCGCGGCGACGATGGCGTTCCCTGGTCGTGGTGGCGCTCCTGGTGGCGCTGACAACCGGGACGGTGCTGGCGGCGATCGCGGGGGCGCGCCGCGGGCAGAGCGCGTTCGACCGGCTGTGGGCGACCACGCTCCCGGCCACCGTCGCCGTGGTCCCCAACCAGCCTGGCTTCGACTGGTCCCGGGTCGAGGCGCTGCCCGAGGTCAGCGCCATCGCCCGGTTCATCGTCTACGATGGCGCCGCGGTCGCCGGCGGCGCTACCGGGACCCCGTTCAAGTCTCTTGACCTGGGTTTCCCGCCAGGCGACGCGGCCATGCTGCACGCCGTCGAACGGCCGGTGGTGCTCGCGGGGCGGGTATCGGACGCCAGCCGGGCGGACGAGGTCGTGGTCACCCCGCAGTTCCTGTCCGTCCACCACCTGCGGGTCGGCGACCCGCTGACCCTGCACCTGTCGTCGCCCGCGCAGGCCGAGGCCGGGTTCGACGCCTCCGGCGGGCAGCCGCGCGGGCCGCTGGTTCAGGTCCGCATCGTCGGCGAGATCCGCTCGCCGTTCTGGCTCGACGGGCCCGGTGGCGACGGGGGAGTGCTGCCTACCTACGCCTTCACCCAGAAGTACCGGGCCGACGTCGTGGGCAGCGACCCGGCCCATACCGCCAGCTACACCAACGCGCTGATCCGGCTGAAGGGCGGGGCGGCGGCGATCCCGGCGTTCAAGGCCGGCCTGGCCCGGGTGACCGGCCGGTCCGACGTCGACGTGTGGGACGACTACGACAAGTTCGGCGCGCAGATCCGCAAGGGCACCGGGTACGAGGCGGCGGTGCTGCTCGCCTTCGGGCTGGCCGCCCTGCTGGCGGCGCTGTTCCTGGTCGGCCAGACCATCGCCCGGTACGCCGCCGACACCGCCCAGGACCTGCGCGTGCTGCAGGTTATGGGGCTGACCAGGCGGCGCGCGGCAGCCTGGGCCGGGTCCGTGCTCGGCCTGGCGGCGGTGGCCGGCGCGACCGTGGGGGTGGCGGCGGCGCTGATCGCTTCGCGCTGGATGCCGATCGGCGTCGCGTCCTACGTCGAGCCGCACCCCGGGTTCGCTGCCGACTGGCTCGTCCTGGGCCCCGGCGCGGCGGCCGCGGTGCTCCTGGTGGCGGGCGGGACCGCGCTGCTCACCTGGTCCGCGCTGACCGCCAGGCGGGCCAGTGCCTCCCGCGGCTCCGCCGTGGCGGCCGCCGCGGCCGGCGTCGGCCTGCCGGTCGCGGCCGTGGTCGGCACCCGCTTCGCCCTCGAGCCCGGTCGCGGCCGGTCCGCTGTCCCGGTGCTGCCCGCCGTGCTGGGCGCGGTCGCCGGCGTCATCGGGGTGCTGGCCGCGTTCACCTTCTCGGCGGGCGTGTCCGACGCCGCCGCCCACCCGGAGCGGTTCGGCATCACCTGGCAGCTGGACGCGTTCTACGGATTGGACGGCCACGATTTCGGCCCGTCGGCCCAGGTGTCGCGGGCGGTCGCGGCCAGTCCCGACGTCGCCGGGTTGCTCGACGTCCGCGTCGGCGGTGCGCAGGCCCGCGGCGTCTCCATCGAGAGCTTCGAGTACCGCCCGGTTGACGGGAAGCAGGTGCCGACGGTGCTGACGGCCGGCTCCATGCCGGACGGCCCCACCACGATCACGCTCGCCCCCACCACCGCCCGCCAGTTGCGCGCGCAGGTGGGCTCGGTGCTGCGGCTCACCGGCGGACCGGCGCCGCGCTCGATGACCGTGACCGGCATCGGCTTCGTCCCGGCCGGGCCGCACAACAGCTACGACGAGGGCGCCTGGCTGACCCCGGCCGGCTTCGACCGGCTGTTCGGCGGGGCGCACTACGGCTTCAAGTTCCACCTCGCCCTGGTGACCCTGCGGCCGGGCACCGACCCGGGCGCCGGCGCCCGCGCGGTCAACGCCGCCGCGGCGACGGTCCAGGGGGCGGGACCGGGCGCGTTCGCGCCGCCGGAACCGGACCAGACGGTCACCATCCTGCAGGACCTGTCGGTGCTGCCGACGGCGCTGGGCGGGTTCCTGGCGCTGCTCGCGGTGGGCGCGGTCGGCTACGCGCTCGCCACCGCGGTGCGCCGCCGCGGCCGCGAGCTGGCCGTGCTGCGCGCGCTCGGCCTGACCGGCCGGCAGGCGCGCCTGGTGGTCGTCACCCAGGCGACGGTGCTGGCGGTGGCCGGCCTGGCGGCGGGCATCCCGCTCGGTTTCGTCGTCGGCCGCGTCGTCTGGCGGACGGTCGCGAACTTCATCCCGCTGGCCTACCAGCCGCCGCTCGCCCCGTGGGCGCTGATCCTCATCGCCCCGGCGACCCTGCTGGCCGCTAACCTGCTGGCGGTGTGGCCGGGCTGGCGGGCCGCCCGGCTGCGGGCCGCCCAGGTGCTGCGGACCGAGTAGCCCGGATTTACCCGGTTTCCTAAGCCCGCGGTCCGCCGCATACTCAGGGCATGGCGCGGGACACGGACAGCGATCAGCCAGCCGGGGACAGGTGGTCGAGGTACCCGCCCAGCTTCTCACCCCCGGGCCGGGGAAACGCCAGCCGGCGGTGAGGGAAATCGTTAGCGAGAGGTGAACACGGGGTTATCGGCGGTGTCGGTGGCTGCGGTTAGGGTAGGGGCGTGCGGCACGGGTCGGTGATCCGCGTGGGGTTGGCATAGCTGGTCCGTTATATTCAGACAAATGCGGTGGGAAAAGTGAACTTTGCGGGGAAGGCAGCATGGTTAAGGCACGGCGGGCGGCGGCTTGATCATCTTTGATGCAGTCACTAAGCGCTACCCGGACGGGACGGTGGCCGTCGACTCGCTTGACCTTGAGGTCCCCGACGGCAAGACGATGGTCCTGGTCGGCCCGAGCGGCTGCGGCAAGACCACGTCCCTGCGCATGATCAACCGCCTGGTCGAGCCGAGCTCCGGCACCATCCTGCTCAACGGGACCGACATCAGGCAGGGCAACCCGGCCCTGCTGCGCCGCGGCATCGGCTACGTCATCCAGCAGACCGGCCTGTTCCCGCACCGCACGGTCGAGGACAACGTCGCCACCGTCCCGGTGCTCAACGGCTGGTCGCGGAAGAAGGCCCGCGACCGCGCCCGGGAACTGCTCACCCTGGTCGGCCTCGACCCGGGACTGGCCAGGCGCTACCCGCACCAGCTGTCCGGCGGGCAGCAGCAGCGCGTCGGGGTGGCCCGCGCGCTGGCGGCCGACCCGCCGGTGCTGCTGATGGACGAGCCGTTCAGCGCGGTCGACCCGGTGGTCCGCGCCTCGCTGCAGGACCAGCTGCTGGCCCTGCAGGCCGAGCTGCGCAAGACGATCGTGCTGGTCACCCACGACATCGAGGAGGCCATCAAGGTCGGCGACCTGGTGGCGCTGTTCCGGCCGCACGGGAAGCTGGCCCAGCTCGCCCCGCCGGCTGAGCTGCTGGCGTCGCCCGCCGACGACTACGTGGCCGGCTTCGTCGGTTTCGACCGGGGGATCAGGCGGCTGTCGTTCGTGTCCACCGGGGCGCTTGAGCTCAGCGCGGGCCCGGTGCTGCCCGCGGACGCGACCGTCGCCACCGCCCGGGCCGCGGGCGCGGCGTGGATCCTGGTTACCGAGCCGGGCGACGGCAGCCCGCGCGGCTGGCTGGACACGGCCAAGCTGGCGGCGCTGCCGGCCGGCACCCCGCTGGCCGAGGTGCCGGCCGAGGGGGGCGGCCACTCGTTCACCGTCGGCACCGACTCGCTGCGGGCCGCGCTCGACGCGGCCGTGCTCTCCCCGGCCGGGCAGGCGGTCGGCGTGGGCGAGGACGGCCGGGTGGCCGGCGTCGCCAGCTTCGACCAGCTCCGGGCCGCCATCCGGGCGGCCGAGACCGAGCGGCAGCAGGTGGAGCAGCGGCCGTGATGTGGTCATGGATTCCGCAGAACGGCTCGCTGATCTGGACCCTCACCTGGGAGAACGCCAAGCTGGGGGTGCTGCCGGCGCTGTACGGGCTGATCATCTCGCTGCCGCTCGGCTTCGTCGCCGCCCGCTGGCGGTGGGTCTTCCCGCCGATGCTGGGGGTGGTCAACGTCCTCTACGCGGTCCCCTCGCTGGCGCTGTTCATCGCGCTGATCCCGGCGTTCGGGCTGACCGACACCACCGTGAGCATCGCGCTCACCGTCTTCTCGCTCTGCGTGATCCTGCCCAACGTGGTGGCCGGGTTGCAGGGGGTGCCGCCCGCGGTCAAGCAGGCGGCCACCGCGATGGGTTACGGCCGGATCCGCCGCCTGGTCACCGTCGAGCTGCCGCTGGCGGTCCCGGTGATCATCGCCGGGCTGCGGATCGGCGTGGTGTCCGGCATCAGCCTGGCCAGCGTCGGGCAGCTCATCGGGGTGTCCAGCCTGGGCTACCTGTTCACCGACGGCCTGCAGCGGTCCTTCCCGACCGAGATCTGGGTCGGCCTCGTCCTGGTTGTCGCGCTCGCCCTGGTCTGCGACCTGATCCTGATCGTGGTCCGGCGGGCGCTGACGCCCTGGGCGGCCCGCTGATGAGAGGTAGTGCCCGATGAGCTTCTTCGCCTACGCCTGGGACTGGATCACCACCGCCGCCAACTGGCACGGCTCGGGCTCCATCCCCCAGCAGGTGCTCGCGCACCTCGGCTACAGCGCGCTGCCGCTGGCGATCGCGGCGCTCATCGGCATCCCGGCCGGGGTGCTGATCGGGCACCGGGGCGGCCAGGCCGCCAACGTGGTGATCAACGTCGCCAACGCCTGGCGCGCCATCCCCACCCTTGGCCTGCTCACCCTGCTGGCCGTGTTCCTCGGCTTCTCTCCCCTCACCTGGCTGCTGCCGCTGGTCGTGCTGGGGATCCCGCCGATCCTCATCAACGCCTGCGCGGGGGTGGCCGGGGTCGACCCCGGGGTCAAGGACGCCGCCGTCGGCGTCGGCATGACCCCCGGGCAGCAGATCATCCGGGTGGAGGTGCCGATTGCGCTGCCGCTGATCCTGGTCGGCCTGCGCACCTCGGCGATCTTCGTGGTGGCGACCGCGACGATCGCCGCCTACATCGGGCTCGGCGGCCTCGGCCGGTTCATCGTCGACGGCCTCGACAGCAGCGAGTACGGCCCGGTGGCGGGCGGCGCGCTGCTCGTGGTCCTCCTCGCCATCATCGTGCTCGTACTTTTCTCTGGCCTTTCCAGGCTGGTCATCCCGGCTGGCCTGCGCCAGCAGGCCAAGCCCGAGTAAAGAAAACCCTACGGAGGGAAACCCATATGACGTTCCGGATCTCCGCCACCAGCGCGGTAGCCGCGCTCGCGGTCATCGGCCTGGCTACCGTGACCGCGTGCTCGAGCAGTAGCTCGAGATCGTCGCCCGCCGCCACCGGCGCCGCCTCGACCCCCGCGTCCAGCTCGAGCGGCTCCAACCCGCTGTCGGGCGGCAGCGGCGGCTCGGGCACGGTGGTGATCGGCTCGGCCAACTTCCCCGAGAACGAGGTGCTGGCCGAGGTCTACGCGCTGGCCCTGCAGAAGGCCGGGGTGAAGGTCAGCACCAAGCTCAACATCGGCAGCCGCGAGGTCTACTACCCGCAGGTGGAAAAGGGCGCCATCACCATCATCCCCGAGTACAACGGCACCCTGCTCACCGTCGAGGCGGACAAGACTTCCACCGCCAAGACCACCGCGGCGGTGGACGCGGCGCTCGCCGCCAAGCTGCCGTCCTCGCTGGCCGTGCTGAACTCGGCCCCGGCGCAGGACAGCGACTCGATCACGGTCACCCAGGCGACCGCGGCCAAGTACAAGCTCACGTCGATCGCCGACCTCAAGTCGGTCGCGTCGCAGTTCGTGCTGGGCGGCCCGCCTGAGTTCAAGACCCGCACCGACGGCATCGCCGGCCTGAAGTCCACCTACGGCCTGACGTTCAAGGGCTTCGACCCGCTCGACACCTCAGGCCCGATCACCCTGTCCGCCCTCACCAGCGGCAAGGTGCAGGCGGCGGACGTGTTCACCACCACCCCGCAGATCACCACCGACAAGCTCGTCTCGCTGACCGACCCGAAGTTCAACTTCGCCGCCCAGAACGTCATCCCGCTGGTCTACAAGCCCGCGCTGACCTCCACCATCAGCAGCACCCTGAACGCGGTGTCGGCCAAGCTGACCACGGCCGCCCTGCTTCAGCTGGACACCAAGGTCATCACCGACAAGGAAAACTACACCACCGCCGCCCAGGACTGGCTGACCTCGGTCGGCCTTGGCTGACCCGCGGCTAGCAGCCTTACCCGCGGCTAGCAGCCTTACCCGCGGCTAACGGGCTGGCCGGCGCGCGTTCGCCGCGGGCCGGCCAGCCCATATCCTAGGCCAGTCGCTAGAAACCAGGGACCAGGCGAAGGAGGGCCGGGTGGTCGAGATCAAGACAGCGGGGGAGATCGACGCGATCGGCGCCGCCGGGCAGGTGGTCGCCGACATCCTCGCGGCCGCCCGCGGGGTCGCCGCGCCGGGCGTCGCGCTCAGCGAGCTTGACGCGGCCGCCCGGGAGATCCTGGCCAAGGCGGGCGCGACCTCGCCGTTCCTCAACTACCACCCGGGCTTCGCCCCGATCCCGTACCCGGCGGTGATCTGCACGTCGGTCAACGACGCCGCCCTGCACGGCATCCCCGGCGACTACCAGCTGCGCGACGGCGACCTGCTCAGCGTGGACGCCGGCGCCACCCTGGACGGCTGGGTGGGCGACGCCGCCATCTCGTTCAGCGTCGGGACGCCCGCCGCGGGCGACACCGAGCTGGTCGCCACCACCGAGGCGGCGCTGGCGGCCGGGATCGCCGCCGCCCGGCCCGGTGGCAGGCTGGGCGACATCTCGGCCGCGATCGGCGGCGTCGGCCGGGCGGGCGGCTACGGCATCTCGACCGACCTCGGCGGGCACGGCGTCGGCCGGACCATGCACGAGGAGCCGCACATCCCCAACCGGGGCAAGGCCGGCCGCGGCCTGCGGCTGGTTCCCGGCCTGGTGCTGGCGATCGAGCCGTGGTTCATCGCCGGCGGTGATGACGGCATCTACCTGGACGAGGACGGGTGGACGATCCGCACCGCCGACGGCACCCGCGCCGCCCACGCCGAGCACACCATCGCCATCACCGCCAGCGGGCCGCGCATCCTGACCGCCCCCGGCAGCGCCGCCGCGGGCTGACTGAGCCGGGCAGATCCACGTGGCCCGAGAATTCCCCAACCAGCCTGTGGGCTACGCCGTCTCTCACTATGTCGGTTACCTACACGGGGACGGGGATCCAGCATGGACCGGGGACGCATCACATCTATCGCTTCAATTCTCACTCCAGTTGCGATCGGCCTGACTATCGGCCTGGCCGTGCAGGGCGGCGGCGCCTCCGCCAGCACCGCGGCCACAGGCCGCGGCTCCGCCGCGCACGCGGCCACCACGGCGCTCACCGTCAGCGCCACCGCGCCCAAGTTCATCCTGCTCGGCTGCGACAACAATGCCGAAGTTGCCCCGTCGGCCATCAGCAACTGCGGGGACGGGGCCGCCGGGCTCGCGGGCCTGCACTGGACGAGCTGGACCGCGCACCTGGCCAGCGGCTACGGCACGTACTTCCTGAACGACTGCACGCCCACCTGCGTGGGCGGGCACTTCCACGCCTACCCGGCGCTGGTGAACCTGTGGGGCAGCGCCGCGGTCACGGGTCACCCGTCGGAGCGCAAGTACACCCAGCTGACCCTCGTCTTCACCGGACCGCGGCCGCCCGTCTACCAGGTGGTCAACGGCCAGACTGTCGTTACCCACCCGGTCACCCTGACACTGCCAACCTTCCCGTGAGCTGCCCGCGTCTGAGCCCTTGGGTAGCTTCACTCTCGCATCGCACGCCACGGCCGGAATTTATCGGGTGTACTTAGCGCCCGGATTCGGGTGCTAAGTACACCCAATCTTTCCCGCCGTGGCTGGTGGGACCAATGCGGCGGATGAGGCCAGCCGGCGCGCAGTTCCTGGCGCCACCCGAACAGCACGCGTACGAGAAGCGCCGCTACATCCGCGATCCCGACGGAGACCGGGTGAAGGTTACTCGGGGTCGAGGTTTTCGCTCATCGGCGAGCCGAACCGGATCATGTTGCCGTCAGGATCGACAAGCACGCCCTCATGCTGGCCCCACTCGGTGTCCTGCGGCAGCCGCACATCGCCGCCGGCCGCGATCCAGCTCGCGGCCAGCGCGTCGGCATCCTCGACGAACAGGTAGGCGGCCGACCGCCGGTCGGCCCGCGTATCGAGGTCTGGCTCCACGCCCAGGTGAATCTCCGCGCCGCCGAAGGTGACGAAGCCGTACCCGCCGCTGTGCCAGTGGCGGACACCGAAACCAAGCCCGCGGTAGTAGGCGAGGGCAGCGACCAGGTCGCTAACCGGGAAGATCGGCGCTACTCGGGTGCTCACGGATGCAACTTACCCCAGCTGGCCCGCGCCCGGCCCGACCCGGCCGGCGGCGGGCCGCCAGTGCGAGGAACACCGCCAGCACGGCCACGCAGGCGCACAGCGCGGCCGCTGACCAGCCGAGGGCCGGCCGCAGCCCGATCACCGTGCCGAACAGCCCCACGGTGACGCCGCTGCCCAGCCGCATCCCGCTCGCGCCGACCCCGTAGACGCCGATGACCTGGCCTTTCTTCTCCCGGGGAGCGCGCAGCTGCACCACCGTCTGGGTGATGGACATGGCCGCCAGGTTGGCGACCCCGCCGACCACCAGCAGCGGGGCGGCGATGAGGTAGTCGTGGCTGACCGCGAAGGCGACGGTCGACAGGCCGTACACCGCGGTGGACCACAGCGCCGCCCGGACCGAGAGCCTGATCCAGCCGGTGCCCTCGAGGAACAAGCCGCCAAGCACCCCGCCCAGCCCGTTGGCGAACAGCAGCACGCCGTAGGCGGTGCCGGCCGACAGCCCGGTGGTGGTGTCGGCGATCGACGGCATCACCGTCTGCACGGCCGCGCCGACGAAGAACGAGCCGAGCCCGGCCAGGACGATCATCGCGGCCAGCACCCGGTCCCGCGACACGTCGCGGAATACCCGGACCGCCGCGATCACGCCGACCCGCTGGCGGGCGGTGACGCCGTCGCGGGTGTGGCCGGTGGACCTGGTGCGGGCCATCAGCACCGTCAGCGGCAGGTAGAACGCGATGTTCACCCAGATCCCGTGGGTCGGGCCGAGGCCGAGCAGCAGCGCCGAGCCGACCACCGGGCCGCACAGGATGCCGAGCGACCGGGCGGTCGAGTTGAGCCGGATGGCGCTCGGCAGGTCGGCGGTGCCAACGAAGTCCTCGAGCAGCAGCTGCTCGGGCGGCGCCCACAACGCCCCCGCCATGCCGTGCAGCACCAGCAGCACGCACGCGTTCCAGACCGTGAGCGTCCCCGTGGCGAACAGGATGCCCCAGGTCAGCGAGACCGCCATGAACAGCCCCTGGGACGCTTGGATGAGCCTGCGGCAGTCGTGGCGGTCAGCCAGCGCGCCGAAGTACGGCGAGAGCAGCAGGAACGGGAGCCAATGGCTGATCACCTCGAACCCGGTCAGCGCGGGCGAGTGGAACTTATCCCAGACGACCCAGTAGGTGATCACGTGCTCGATGTTGTCGGCCATCATCGCCAGCGTGGCGCCGCCCAGGTACACCCGGCACGTCGGGTTGCGCAGCGCCGCGAACTTGGCCGGCCGCGCCGCCGTTGCCGCAGGCGTCTCGCCCGGCTCGCGGGTGGCGACGTGCGCGGGCACGCCACAGGCAGCGCACATACGGTGACAACTCCACAGGGGGCTAGGGGCCAACCCGGGCTAACGCGGGCGGCGGCCGGCCGTATTCCGCCGCCGTCACGCCTATCGCCGGGAACCAATTGCCTCATTGCCCGCGCGCCCGCCCCGGCCCTTCGCGCCCCCGCCCCACCCAGGATAACAGCAAGAAGCGGCACGGCGGGGCACGGCACGGCGGGGTTGTGGTCGGCCCTGGGTTACTGGCGGCCTGGGTTACTGGCGCCTTGCTACTGGCCGACCGCGTGGAAGCCGCCGTCGACGTGCACGATCTCCCCCGTCGTGGCGGGAAACAGGTCGGACAGCAGTGCGACGCAGGCACGGGCCACCGGCTCGGCGTCGCTCGGGTCCCAGCCGAGCGGCGCGCGCTCCTTCCAGACCGGGGCGAAGTCGCCGAACTCCGCGACCGCTTTCGCCGCCATCGTCCTGACCGGGCCGGCCGACACCAGGTTGACCCGGATGCCCGCGGGCCCGAGCTCACGCGCCAGGTAACGGGCGACCGACTCAAGCGCGGCCTTGGCCACGCCCATCCAGGCGTAGTTGGGCCACGCCACCGACGCGTCGAAGTCCAGGCCGACGACGCTCCCGCCGTTCATCAGCGGCAGGCAGGCGACCGTCAGTGCCTGCAGCGAGTAGGCCGACACGTGGATCGCCGTCGCCGCGTCCGCCCAGGGGGCGGTCAGGAAGCCGGTCCCCAGTGCGGACGCCGGGGCGTAGGCAACGCAGTGCAGGATCCCGTCGATGCCGTCGAGGTGCTCGCTCACCCGCCCGGCCAGCGCCGTGAGGTCGTCGGTGCTGGTGACGTCGAGCTGGATGACCGGCGGGGGAGCGGGCAGCCGCTGCGCCACCCGCTCGGTCAGCCGCTTGCCGCGGCCGAACGAGGTGAGCACCACCTGTGCTCCCTGGCGCTGCGCGAGCTGTGCCACCTGGTAGGCGATGGACTCCTGGGTGAGCACGCCGGTGACCAGGATCCGGCGTCCCGCCAGCAGCCCGACCGCGTCTAGTCCCTCCGCACTGGGCAGTGTCATGTCAGTACCCCATTCCCGCGCCGCCGTCGACCGCGATGACGGCGCCGTTCACGTAAGCTGCCTCTTCGCTGGCAAGGAAGCGGATGACCGACGCGACCTCAGCCGGCTGGGCGGCGCGCCCGGCCGGGACCTGGGCGATGATCTCCGCCCGCCGCTGCTCGGTGAACCCGGCCGTCATCGCGGTCTCGACGTAACCCGGCGCGACCACGTTGGCGGTGATGCCCCGGGGCCCGAGCTCGCGGGCGAGCGAGCGGGCCAGCCCGATCAGGGCCGCCTTGGCCGCGCCGTAATTGCACTGGCCGGCCGAGCCGTGCAGCGCCACCACCGAGGAGACGAAGATCAGCCGTCCGGCGCGGGCGCGGATCATGCTCCGGGCAGCCCGCTTGGCCGTCCGGTAGGCACCGGTCAGGTTTGTCTCAAGGACGGCGCTGAAGTCCCCCTCGTCCATCCGCAGCAGCAGGGCGTCGCGGGTGACGCCGGCGTTGGCGACCAGCACGCCGACCGGCCCGCAGGCCGCTTCCACCTCGTCAAAGGCCCGGGTGACGGCGGCCGGGTCGGTGACGTCGCACTGCACCGCGAACAGTCCGGCGGGGGGCTGGCCGGAGCGGTAGGTCACCGCGACCCGCTGCCCGGCGTCGCGGAACGCGTGTGCCGTTGCCAGGCCGATGCCCCGGTTCCCGCCGGTGACGAGCACCGTGCCGGCGGTCATGACGGCGCCGCCAGGGGGGCCCGCTTGCCGCGGAACCGGTCCGCCAGGGTGAGCAGCGGGCTGGTCATGAAGGTGGCGACCAGCGCGTTGATGACCAGGATGGTGAACATCGTGGGCGAGATGACCTTGAGGTTGAGGCCGACGTTGAGCACGATCAGGCCGGTCAGGCCGCGGCAGTTCATCAGCGCGCCCAGGGACAGCGCGGCTTTCGCCGGAAGGCCGGACACGCGGGCCGCCACCGCGCTCGCCACCCCCTTGCCGGCCACCGCGGTCACGATGACCAGGGCGCACCAGCCCCACAGGACCGGGTTCGTGCCCAGCAGGCCGAGCTTCGTCTGCAAGCCGGTGACGACGAAGAACATCGGCAGCAGGAGCGCGCCGGTGACGTCGCGGATCCGGCCGACGGCGCGCTCGGCGATGTCCTTGCGGCGCGGCATGATGAACCCGGCCAGGAACGCGCCGAAGATCGGCTGGATGCCGATGGCGCTGGTCGCGAGCGCGGCCAGCAGCGCCGTGCACAGCACGGCGGGCAGCACCGGGCCGTCCGCCTGCTCGTTGGCCGCCCGCACCGGGTCGTCCGCCAGGTCGCTGGCCGGCCGGTCCGGTGGCAGCAGCCTGCGCAGCCAGATCCTGACTGGCCCGAGCAGCAGGGCGCCGAATGCCACGGCGAGCGCGATAGTCCGCCAGGCGGCCGTGCCCGAGCCGCCGTGCACCTGCGCGACTACCAGTGCCAGCAGGCACCAGCCGGTCACGTCATCGGTGGCCGCGCAGGTGAGCGCGAGGGTCCCAAGCGGCGTGCCGTCGAGCCCGCGGGCCCGCAGGATGCTGGCCATGACCGGGAACGCGGTGATGCTCAGCGCTATCGCGCAGAACAAGGCGAACGGGATGAAGCTGACGCCGGCCGGTGCCAGCCGCCGGTACATGCCGATCGCCAGCAGGACGCCGGACAGGAACGGTATCGCGATGCTGACATGACTGATGGTGACGGCGAGGCGGCCCTGCCCGCGGATGAGCCCGGGGTTAAGCTCGTAGCCGATGATGAACATGAAGAAGATCACGCCGAGCTGGGCCAGCGCGCTGAGCGGGGCCGCGAGGGTGGCCGGGAAAAGCCAGTGATAGGCCGTCGGCCAGGCCGCGCCGAGCAGCGACGGGCCAAGCGCGAACCCGGCCGCCATCTGGCCGACCACCTCGGGCTGGCCGATTCGCCGGAACAGCCAGGCCATGAGCTGGCAGGTGAGCAGGATCACCGGGACGGCCACCAGGAGCTTGGGCACGGTGCCGGCCAGGCCGGAGGAGTGGCCGGCCGCCAGCCGGCCGTGCACCAGGCCGGCCCCGACCGGCAGCAGCACGACGGCCGCGACCGCTGGCACGACAACCAGGATCAGGTAGGTCAGGGCGTTGCGGCCGAGGCGGGCCTGCGCGCGGCCGGCCGCGGCCGTGTCGCCTTGCGGGGTCAGCTGTTCCATAGCCGCCGCTCCGGTCCGTTGAGGTCGCTGACAGTTCCCACCACGGTGCCGAACGCCATGGTGGTCCGGTCCGGCGGCGCGTAGGGCGGCCAGGCGCCGCCCCCGGGCCCCGCGGGCCTGCCGGTCCGCGCGAAGGAGGTAAGCATCGCCTGGTAGGTCAGGGCGAGCGCCTGCACCTGGTCCGGGTCTGCCCCGGCCAGCACCGGCGCGTCCGCCCAGGCGGCGTAGTCGCCGAGGAGGAACGGCAGGTCGACCCCGTGGCAGGCGCCGAAGCCGGCAGCGGGCGGCTCCCAGCCGAACTCGCAGATGAACGCGGGGGCGCCGATCGCCGCGCGGACCTCGCCCAGCCGGAGGGCCGGCTGGCGGAAGAGCAGGTCCGTGAGCGCGTCGGCGGCGACGTCGCACGGCGCGGCGCCTGGCCGGCGGGCCGCGTAGTGGTCGTAGGCGGCCGCCGCGCGCTGTCCGGCGTGCTGCCCGAGCAGGCCGACGACCATCGGCCGCGGCACCGCGCGCATCCCCGGGTCGGCGAACAGGAAGCCCCGGGCCTCGTCCCGGACCGTGCTGATCAGCAGGCTGACCGCGGGGACGCGGTCGTCGGCGAACGCGTCGAGGACGGTGCCGGGCATCCCGGCGCCGCCGGCCACCAGCGCGGGCGTCGCTCCCGCGGGCCCCTGGCGCGCGGCCAGGGTGTCGGCCGCCTTGATGAGCTGCTGCGCGGGAAGGCGGCGGAGCTCGTCGAGCTGACCGGGTGCCAGGCTGAGCTCGCCCAGGTAGTCGGCCGCCGCCGCGGTGGCGGCCTCGACCGTCGCCACCCCGGCCAGCTGCGGGCTGAGCAGGATGGCCCGGCGGACCAGGTGGGCGGCATCCGGGCTGACCGCGACGGCGGCGGCCGACAGCGCCCCGGACGAGTGGCCCGCCACCGTGACGTTGCCGGGGTCACCGCCGAAGGCGGCGATGTTGTCGCGGACCCAGCGCACGGCGGCGATCTGGTCGAGCAGCCCGAAGTTGCCCGCGCCGAAACCCTCGCCGTGGCCTGCCAGGTACAGGTACCCGAGCGGGCCGAGCCGGTAGTTGACGGTGACCACGACCAGGCCGGAGCGGGCGGCGAGCCCCGCCCCGGACTGCCGGGGGCCGGAGCCGTAACCGGTGGTGAACCCGCCGCCGTGAATCCAGACGAGCACCGGCAGGTCGCCGTCCAGCCGGGGCGTGTACACGTCCAGCGTCAGGCAGCCTTCCTCGGCCTGCGGGTAGTCGGTGGCGCCGAGCACTCCCGCCAGGGGCGAGCGCCCCTGCGGTGCGGCCGGGCCGGATGCGGTCGCGTCCCGCGGCGCCTGCCAGCTGGCAGGCGGCCGCGGGGCCGCGAAGCGCAGGTCCGCGACCGGTGCGGCCGCGTAGGGGATGCCGCGGAAGACGGCGGCCTCGCCGTCCCAGGTCCCCCGCAGGGGACCGCAGCCCGGCGTGGCCTCCGGGGCGGCCCGCGGTGGCTCCGGCGCGCCGGTCACGCCTGGGCCTTCGCGCGTTCCAGGTAGGCCGCCATGTCGCCCACGGTGACGAGCTGGCTGACCGCCTCCTCCGGGATCCGCAGGTCGAACCTTTCCTCGACCGCGAGGGCCAGTTCGACCATGGACAGCGAGTCGAGGTCAAGGTCGTCGGCGAACACCTTGTCCGCGGTGACCTGCGCCGGGTCGACGCCGGCGATGTCGCTCAGGATCTCGCCGAGTGCGCTGATCAGGTCGGTATCGGTCGGGTGCATGACTGTCCCTCCAGGGGTGGCGGCGGGGGAGCCCCGCACGGCTGAACTCGGTTCGGGCGGTGGCGGTCAGGCGTGCAAGGGCACGGCCGAGGCCGGCCAGGCCGACTCGGCCAGCCGCTCCGCGAGGTCGCTGAGCGTGCCGGTCCTGATCATCGACAGCACGGCGGCGATGTCGCCGTCCATGGCCCGGTCGGCGTCGACGAACGGCGCCTGGCTCCGGATCAGGGCGTGGACCTCGCGCGCGGCGGTGGACGCCTCGTCAAGCCCGCGCAGGTCCAGCGCCTGGCACAGTGCGAGCAGGTGAATCGCGAGTACCTCCTCGGTCAGCGCGATGACCGCGCGGGCATCCCGGGCGGCGATCGGCGACATGCTGACCTTGTCCTGGTTGTGCGCCTCGGTGGAGCGGGAGAAGACGCTCGCGGGCATGGTCCCCTTGAGCGCCTCGGCGGCAATGGCCGAGCAGGCGAGCTGCATCCCCTTGAACCCGTGGTGCAGGCCGGCGTCGTGGTCGTCCGGGGCGAAGCGGGGGATCAGGTTGGGCGTCAGCCCGTCGTTGAACTTCTCGTCGACGATCTGCTCCAGCTGCCGGTCGAGCAGGTCGGCCACGTTGGCGACGGCGGTCTTGAGCGAGTCCATGGCCTGGGCGAGGTGACCGCCGTAGAAGTTGCCGCCGTTGTGGACGGCGGCGTGGTCCGCGTCGAACAGCGGGTTGTCGTTGGACGAGTTGATCTCGATGTCGACCCAGCTGCGCGCCCAGGTGAGGGTGTCCCTGAGCATGCCGGTGATGTGCGGCGCGCACCGGATCGAGTAACGGTCCTGGATGGAACGCGGCAGTTCGACGTACCCGCGGGCGCCGATGTCGTCGTTCATGTCGATGATCTGGCCGTGGTGCAGGGCCAGCCGGGAATCGCGGAGGAAGCCCGCGATGGTCTGGGCCGCGGTCACCTGCCCCGGGTGCGGCTTCTGCTGGTGGATGAAGGGATCGAAGTGACCGCGGTTGCCGCGCAGCGACTCCGAGGCCATCGCCGTGCACAGCTCGGCCAGCAGTGCCAGCCGGTCCGCCTCGGCCACCGCCAGGACGGCGATGGCGGACGAGAACGAGGTGCCGTTGATCAGCGCCAGGCCGTCTTTCGCCTCCGGCTCCACCGGGTCGATGCCGGCTTCCCGCAGCACGTCAACGACCGGCCTGACCTGGCCGCGGTGCCGGACCTTGCCCTCGCCGAACAGCGCCGAGGCCAGGTAGCACAGCGGTACCAGGTCGCCGCTGGCACCGACCGAGCCGCGTTCCGGTATCAGGGGCATGATGTCGGCGTTGAGGAAGTCGAGCAGCCGGGCTATCACCAGCGGCCGGACGCCGGAGTTGCCGCGGGCCAGGCAGTTGGCGCGGATCAGCACGGTGGCGCGGCTCACCTCGGGCGACGCGATGGGGCCGGTGCCGTTCAGGTGGTACCGGGCGATGTTGCGCTGCAGCTCCGCGGTCTTCCCGGCGCCGATCTGGCGCCGCACGCTGTCACCGAAGCCGGTGGTGACACCGTAGATAGGCTGGCCCGTCTCGATCAGCCGGTACTTGAGCTCGCGGGACCGGGAAACCCGGGCGATGGCGGGCTCGGCCAGGCCGACCGGGCCCGCCTGGCCCCGGGCGACGCTTACCACGTCGTCGACCCGGAGGTTGAGCCCGTCGATGAAAAGCCCGCCGGGGGCGGTAGCAGCCGTCATCATGATCCTTCCGTTGTGTCCGCTCCCGCGCCACGGCGGGCCGGGGTGGTGCTGAGCGCCTGCAGCGGGGGGAGCAGCAGCTCCTCCTGGCCCACCGCCAGGCGCGAGAAATTGGCGACGTAGAGGCTCATCGCGGCGGTGCCGGGGTCGAGGAGATGCCGCTGGCGGGCCTGGAACCGCTCGACGAAGGGGCGCCGCCGCGATTCGAGGTCGTCGACCGCGGCCGTGCCGCCGGCCCCGGCCCGCAGTTCCGCGTCCAGCGCGCCGGCCAGCAGCACGGCGTCTTGCAGGGCGAGGTTGACGCCTTGGCCGCCGTACGGGTGGACGGTATGGGCGCTGTCGCCGAGCAGCACGACGTGACCGCTGCGCCACCGGGTCACCTGGACGGTGTACGGCCGGAACAGGGCCACCTGCTCGCCGCCGCTGCCGAGCTGCTGGCCGAGGTCGCGATAGCGGTCGCCGACCACGGCGGCGAGGTCGGCCAGCACGTCGGCGGCGGGCGCGCCGTCGGGCACGGCCACGTTCCCGAACACGTGCACGTGCTCCGGCTGGCTGGGGATGACGACGAACGGGCGGTCGGCGTGGTGACTGCGGATTCGCTGCGGCCAGCCGTCCGGGCGCGGCGCCTTCGCGATGAGCTGCCGGCCGGCGAACGGCGCCACCTGCGCGTCGAACCCGGCCGCCCGGCGGACGGTCGAATGCGTGCCGTCGGCCCCGACCACGTAGTCCGCTGCCAGCATCCAGGTGCCTGAGCTGGTGCTCAGCTCCAGCTCGCAGCCGCCCGCCGGGTCGTCGGTCAGGCCGGCCACCAGGGTGCCCGCCCGCACCAGCACCCCCGGCTCCGCCTCGGCCAGCTCGAGCAGTGCCTCGCGGACGGCCCGCAGCGGGACCGCGAGCGCCCACGGCACCGGCACCTGCGCGAGATCGCGGTAGTCGCCGGAGAACACCAGCCCGCCGGGCCCCGTCTCGTCGATGCCGTCGATCGGCAAGCCCTGGCGGCGCAGCTGGGCGAGCTTGCCCAGGCGGCCGAACAGCCCGAGGGTCACCGGCTGGAGGACCACGCCGCCGGGCGGCGGGCCGAGCTCGATGTCCTTTTCCAGCACCTGGACCTGCCAGCCGGCCCGGGCGAGTAGCACCGCCAGCAGCAGCCCGCTTGGGCCCGCGCCGACGACCGCGCAGTCAGCCCGTGAGGTGGTGATCACGCAGGCTCCTGGGCGCGGAAGACGAGCACCGCGTTGTGGCCGCCGAACCCGAACGAGTTGGAGCACGCGAGCTTGATGCTCACGTCCCGCGGCTTGCCGGCGACGACATCAACCGCGCATTCCGGGTCTTGCTGGTCGAGGTTGAGTGTCGGTGACACCCGTTGCTCGCGCAGGGCGGTGATGACCGCGATGGCCTCGACCGCGCCCGCCGCCCCGAGCATGTGCCCGACGGCTGACTTGGTGCTGGTGACGGCCACCTGGTCGGTGTGGCCGCCGAGGGCGGCCCTGATCGCCTTCGCTTCCGTCCGGTCGTTGGCGGGTGTGCTCGTCCCGTGCGCGTTGACGTGGCCGACGTCCGCGGGCGCGGCGTCGGCGTCGGCCAGCGCCAGCGTGATGGCGCGGGTTGCCCCCTCGCCGTCAGGGTGCGGCTGGGTGCTGTGGTGCGCGTCATCGCTGACGCCGTAGCCAGCCAGCTCGGCCAGCACCCGGGCGCCCCGGGCGGCCGCGTGGGAGGCACGCTCGAGCACGATGACGCCGGCCCCCTCGCCCATCACGAAGCCGTCGCGGGCTACGTCAAACGGCCGGCTGGCCCGGGCCGGGTCGTCGTTGCGGCGGCTGAGCGCCCCCGCGTTGCCGAACGCGGCCACGCAGACCGGGATCACCGCCGCCTCGGCGCCGCCCGCGAGGACGACGTCGGCCCGGCCGGAGCGGATCAGGTCAAGCCCCGCGCCGATCGCGTCGGACCCGCTGGCGCAGGCGGACAGCACCGCGAACGACGGGCCGCGCAGGCCGTGCCTGATGGCCGCCTGGCCGCTGGCCATGTCGGCCGGCATCGCGATGGTCAGGAACGGCCGGACCATGCGCGGGCCGCCCGCGATCAGCCGCCCGTGCTGTTCGGTGAGCGACCCGACGCCGCCGGCGCTTGACGTGATGAGGGTGGCGACCCGGGTGGCGTCGATCGAGTCGGCCAGCGGCCAGCGGGGCGGCGGGCCGTCGCCGCCTGCTGGCGGTGCGAGCAGCCCAGCCTGGCGCAGTGCTTCCTCCGCCGCGACCAGGCCGAACTGCGCGAAGCGGTCGAGCTGGCTGACGAGTTTCGGCGGCAGGAGCGCCGCCGGCTTGAAGCCGGGCACCTCGCACGCGATCTGCGCGGCGTGGGCTGAGGCGTCGAACAGGGAGATCCGCCGCGCCGTGGGTACGGCGGAGTAGAGCCCGTCGACCAGGGACTGGACGCCGACGCCGTACGGGGTCACCGCGCCCAGGCCGGTGACCACCACCTCCTCACGGCGGCGGTGCGGATCGGTTGCGGTGATGCGCGGCATGGGCGATCCCTTCCTGTCGTGGCACCACCCAATGAACGCCCTGCCGGTAAGCACTCGCAATGAGTAGATTGGCTTCGGGCAATAGGCCGGGCAGTGAAACCGGGCGGAGCCGTCCGCTGGCGCACGACGCGGGAAACACGGGCCGCCAGCCGTCTACATCGCAACCGCCACCGCGCGATTACCTCACGGTCACCCTGAATTCGGTTGCGCTTTAGGCGTTGCAGAGGAATTCGCTGGCCGGCAGGCAGTGGGTCATCTCCACGTAGTTTGCTTACTGATCAATCACGCTAGTCTGTGAACACGGACGACGCTGACCGGACCGATCTGCACGGCCGATGAAAAATCCTGGTGATGAACACATGGAACTACGGCAGCTGTCATATTTCGTGGCGGTCGCAGAAGAACTTCACTTTGGTCGCGCGGCTACTAAGGTCGGTATCGCGCAACCGTCACTCACCCAGCAGATTCAGCGGCTGGAAAGAGAGCTGGACGTCACCCTGCTTGACCGCAACAGCCACGCGGTCGGCCTTACCGCCGCTGGTGCGCTCTTCCTGCGCGAAGCGCAGGCCACGATCAGGCAGGCGGACGACGCGACGGCGATGGTACGACCGCAGCCAGCGGGCGGCCGCCAGCTCTTCCCGGCCGGCACCGTCCGGGTCGGCTACACCCGCCCGGCCGCCCTCCGGGTGCTGCCGGAAACCCTCCGGCAGCTGCTCCAGCTGCAGCCCCGGGCCCGGGTGAAGCTGGCCGAGATGTGGACCGGCGAGCAGGTCCAGGCGCTGGTTTCCGGCCAGCTCGACCTCGGCTTCGTCCTCGGCCCGGTGTCGCACCCCGCACTCGGTTCTGTGGTGCTGCGCCGGGAGACCTTCGCCGTCCTTGTTCCGGCCGCGTTCCGGATCGCTCACGCGGCCCAGGTCGACTTCGCCGAGCTGGCGGGCGAGCCGATGGTATGGTTCCGCCGTGATCTGTCCCCGAGCATTTTCGACCAGTTCTCCCTGGCGGCGGCGGACGCTGGCCGCATGCTGAACGTCTGCTACGAGGCGGAGCACGCCCGGGTGATACGGCTGCTGGTCGCCGCCGGACAGGCGGTCGGGGTGGTCACCGGGACCTGCGCCGCGGCGCAGCGCGACCCGGATGTCGTGCCGCGCCAGTTCACCGGGGGTCCGTCCGGTGAAGACCTCAGCCTTGTGTGGCGCGTCGGCGAGCAGCACCCGCTGGTCACCGCCTTCGCCGAAATCGCCCGACGGGTCGCCCACGGACGAGCTTTGCCTGCCGCGGCGTTATGCGGCCGGCCTGCGGACCCGGGAATTAGCGGTGGAACTGCGTCAGCTCACCTACTTCGTGATGGCCGCCGAGGAACTCAACCTCGGCCGGGCGGCCGCCCGCATGCACATCACCCAGCCTGCCTTCAGCCAGCAGATACGCCGCCTGGAGCGGCGTCTCGGAGTCCGGCTGCTGCACGTCACCAGCCACCGGATCGAGCTGACCCCGGCCGGCCAGGCGTTCCTGCACGAGGCGCGGCGGACGCTCGCCCAGGCGGAGGCGGCGGCCGAGACCGCCCGCCGGGCCGGGCGGGGCGAGCTTGGCACGGTGACGATCGCCTTCACCGAGGCGGCCGCACGGCTGCTGCCCGCGCTGCTCCGCAGCGCCAAGGAACGCTACCCGGATGTCACGCCGACGCTGTACGAGATGTGGTCGGCGCATCAGCTGGACGCGCTGCGGCAGCAGCGGATCGACGTCGGCTTCGTGTACGGCCGGGTGGTGGACCCGCAGCTGCGGTCACGGCTGGCCTACAACGAGGAGTTCGTCGCCGTGCTTCCCCAGTCCCATCCGCTGGCCGAGCTGGCCCAGGTGCGGTGGCGGGAGCTGCTGAAAGAGCCGCAGGTGACCTTCCGCCGGGAACTGAACCCCTCGCTGCACGATCACCTGGCCGCGCTCAGCCGCTCAGCCGGGCGCCAGATGCACATCATCCAGGAAGTAGAGCACGCGGCCTCCATCCCGATCCTGGTCGCCGCGGGCGTTGGCGTGGCGGTTACCTCCAAATCCAGGTGGAGCCAGATCAACGGGCACCCCGGCGTGATCAGCCGCGCGATCATCGAGCCCACGCCGTCAGCCGAGACGCGCATGGTCTGGCGCTCGGACAACCGGTCCGCCGTCCTGGCCAACTTCCTGGAGACGGCGGACCGGCTCGCGCCCGCTGGATGGTTCACCGAGCCGTCGTGACCCGGCCGCGGTCAGATCACGGTCCGGCCGAATACCCCCGCGATCGGGGCCAGCTCGTCCCGCAGGTTCAGCAGGGCAGCGTGCGGGAGGGCCTGGCCCCCGTCGCACAGCGCCTGCTCGGGCGCGTGGTGCGACTCGATGATGAGGCCGTCGACGTCCGCCGCCACCGCCAGCTTGCTCAGCGGCATGACCATGCCGGACCGGCCGGCCGCATGGCTGGGGTCGACGATGACCGGGTAGTCCGCCAGCTGCTTAGCGACAAGCACGGACGACAGGTCGAGGGTGAAGCGGGTACTCGGCTCGAAGGTGCGGATGCCGCGTTCGCACAGCACCACCTTGTCGCACCCGCCGCGGACGATGTATTCCGCTGCCTTGAGCCACTCGTCCACCGTCGCGGCGAACCCGCGCTTGAGCACGACCGACCGCTGCGTGCCGCGCAGTGCCGCGCCGACCCGCTTGAGCAGCGCGAAATTCGCCATATTACGCGAGCCGATCTGCAGGACCTCGGCGTGTGTCATTACCGCGTCGATGTCATGCGGGTCGAGGACTTCGGTGACGACGCCGAGGTCCAGTTCACGGGCGACTTCTGACAGTATCCGCAGCCCTTCATCCCCGAGTCCCTGGAACGAGTCCGGTGACGTTCTCGGCTTGAATGCACCACCCCGTAGATAGCCGAACCCGGCTTGCTTTATCGTCTTGGCGGTGGCCATCAGCTGTTCGTAGCTTTCGACCGCGCACGGTCCGGCAATCACCCGCAGGCTATTGTCCTGGATAAGCTCGCCAGCCGCCAACGGCCGACTGTCTGTCGCTGCCTGAATCGGCATTCGTCGCCAACCCCTATCGTGTTCTAGCGCGGTGCGACTATCCATTTACTCTCTGCCCTTACTTGCGGTTTCATTATCTTTCCGCCGGCGTTTCGCGGTAGCGGGCGCGTCCATACCGCGATGAGTTCGGGAGTCTTGTGCCGGGCGAGGCTGAGCCGGGCGTACCGCAGCACGGCCCGCAGGTCCACCGCGCGGTCGGCCGGGACGACGAGCGCGGCCGCCACCTTCTCCCCGGCTACCGGGTCGGGCACGCCGAGCACGGCCACGTCGAGCACGTCCTGGTGGGCGGCGAGGGCGCGCTCGACCTCGGCCGAGTAAACGCTTTCGCCGCCCCGGATGATCACGTCTTTGAGCCGGTCGACGATCTGCACGAACCCGTCCGGCGCGATGCGGGCCAGGTCGCCGGTGCGGAGCCAGTGGCCGGCGAAGGCCGTGCGGTCCGGTGGGCCGCCGCCGGTCCAGTAGCCGGGTGTCACGTTGGGCCCGCGGGCGAGCAGTTCGCCCACCCCGTCCGGGCCTGGCTCGTGCAGTCGCACGTCGACGGTTGGCACCGCCGGGCCGACCGTGTCCGAGCGGCGGTCGGAGAACTTATCCGGCAGGTACGTGCAGAATGACGCGGTTTCCGTCATCCCGTAGCCGGTGCCGAGCCGCGCGCGGGGGAAGACCGCGCGCATGGCCGCGATCAGCTCGGGATGGACCGGGGACCCGCCGTAGGTGACCGACCGGACGGTGGCGGTGTAGCCGTCGGTGGCGAGCGGCCCGAGCGACTGGAAGATGGACGGGACCGCCATCAGCGCCGAGATCCGCTCCGCCCGCAGTGTCCGCAGCAGGTGCCCGGGGTCAAAGCGCGGCAGGATGACCACGGTACCCCCGGCTTGCAAGCCCGGCAGCAGCTGGCTGTTGCAGCCGGTGACATGGCACAACGGCACGGTGACCAGGCTCCGCCACGGCGTGACGGCCGGGATGCGCAGCAGCCGCGCCGTCGTTTCCGCGTTCGCCAGGAAGTTCTCCTGGCTGGTGAGGACGCCCTTCGGCCGGCCGGTGGTACCGCTGGTGTAGAAGACCGCGGCGATGTCGGCGTGACCCGCGTCGTCCGCCGCGAACATCGTCCGTCCGGCGGGCAGCCGGCCCGGTTCGATAACGACGGCGGCGCCGCTGTCGCCGACGATGCCGGTGACCTCGGCCGGGGTCAGCTTCATGTTCACCGGGACCGCGGCGCAGCCGGCCAGCTGGATCCCGTAGAAGGCGACGCACCAGTCGATGCCGTTGGGCAGCCGCAGGACGACCCGGTCGCCGCGCCGCGCCCCGGCTTCGCGCAGGCCGCCCGCGACCCGCGCGGCGCGGTCCCATAGCTCGCGGTAGGACAACCGCCCGCCGCCGACCTCGTGCAGCGCCTCCTGGTCGCCCTGCCGCTCCACCACGGCCCGCAGCGCACTGGCCAGCGAGGCGGGCAGCCCCGTGTAGCGGGCTACGCCGTCCGCGTCACGGCGGATCCTGGCTCTGGTCAAGGCGTCACTCCGGCCGCTTTTCTGGCCCGCTCGTACACCGAGCTGCTGCCTTCGCTCCAGGTCACGGTGAAGTCGAGGCGGCCGATCCGCCAGCCGGCCCGGGTTCGGATGAAACGCAGCCGCAGCGGGCCGCCCACGCAGTAGCTGTCCCCGTCGAGCCCGAACCGCGCCTGCTGGATGACGGTCACGTCGGCCTCGTCGCCCCGCAGCGCGATGGCGGGGCTGGTCAGCGCGTGCAGGCTGTAATCGAGCTGGGACTGCGTGCGGTACACCGAGCCGGCCCAGTCGTCCCCGGTGCGGCTGAGCACCGTTGCCGCGGCGGAGAAGCGCGGGTTGGACACCGCCACCTCGTCGGCGAAGCAGCGGCGGTAGCGCTGGAAGTCGCGCAGGTCGAGCCCGAGTGCCAGGTCGCAGATCCGGTCGGTGATCTCCTGGCGGTCGAGCAGCGATTCCAGCGTGCCGGGCGGGCCGGCCTCCTGTGCGGTCACAGCAGGCTCAGCCCGCCGTCGACGGACAGGATCTGGCCGGTCACCCAGGAACTGGCCGGATCGGCCAGCGCGACGACCCACGGTGCCAGGTCAGCGGGCAGCCCGCGGCGGCGCAGCGGCAACATGGCCGCCTCCCGCTGCTTGATCCCCTCGATTCGCGTCGCCGGCACGCCGGAGCTGGCCAGCAGCTCGGTCTCGGTCGGTCCGGGTGCCACCGCGTTGACCCGCACGCCGTGCGGCGCCAGCTCGAGCGCCCAGCTCCTGGTGAGGCTTTCCAGTGCCGCCTTGGCCGCCGCGTAGGCGGCGGCGCCGGGAACCGCCTTGCGCGCGTACCCGCTTGATATGTTGACGACCGCGCCGCCCGCGGCCTCCAGGTGCGGCAGCGACGCCGCTACCAGCAGGGCGGGCGCCACCATGTTGGCCTCCGCCATCGCCATGATCCGGGTGGCCGTATCGGCTGGCGTCGCGTCCCGCAGCGTGCCCGGCTGGTAGGTTCCGGCGCTGTTCACCACGACGTCGATCCGGCCCCAGGCGGCGACCGCCGCGTCGATGAGGCCGCGGACTTCTTTCTCGGCCCGTACGTCGGCGACGTGCGAGCGGATGCGCTCGTGCCGTTGCTCGGCCGCCCGCAGCGGCGCGGCCCGGCGGCCGGCCACCAGGACGTCGGCGCCGCGCTCGGCGAAGGCCGCCGCGCAGGCCAGCCCGATCCCGGTGCCGCCGCCGGTCACCACGACCGCGCGCCCGGAAAAGTCGCCCGGCTGGTGGCTGTCGGCGCCGCTCATCGGCCCGGCCCGCCATTCAGCCGGGCCGGGGCCGCCCCGGCGGGTATCCGCGCCGCCGCGGCGTCCCGGATACGCTCGATGGCCTGCCGGGCCCGGTCGCCGTCCTTCCAGTCCACGTCGACCACCACTTCGGTGATGCCCGCCGCCGCCAGGCCGCCCGCCGCCCTGGCCGCCACGTCAGGCGACCCGACCAGGCGGAGCATGTCGCGCGGCGGTGGGCTGCCGTCGGCCGGCCGGCGCTGGGCGCGGGCGGCCCGGACGACCGACATCGCGGCGGCGACGTCGGGTACCGACAGCCGGTCCGCCATCAGGTAGCCGTACCAGCCGTCGAGCCTGCCCGCGCGCCGCAGGGCGGCCGGCGTCATCCCGCCGGCCAGCACCGGGATGCGCCGCGCGGGCACCGGCCGGGTGCCGAGGCCGGCCGGAACCCGGTAGTACCGGCCGTTAACGGCGGCGGGCTCGTCGAGCCAGAGCGCCCGCAGCACGGTCACCGCCTCGTCGGTCCTCGCTCCGCGCTCGGCGTACGGTATGCCGAGCAGGTCGAACTCCTCGGGCATCCACCCGGCACCGACCCCCAGCACCACCCGGCCGCCGCTCAGCGCGTCGATCGACGCGAGCTGCTTGGCCAGGATCAGCGGCGAGCGCAGCGGCAGCACCATGACCCCGGTGCCGATCTCGGCCCGGCGGGTGACCGCCGCGATCATCGCCATGGCGACCACCGAGTCGACGAACGGGGTGTCGCTGGTCCACGGGACGCTGCCGTCGTCGGTGAACGGGTAGGGCGCACCGGGCGACGCAACGGTGACCAGCCGGTCCGACAGCCACAGCGAGTCGGCTCCAGCCGCCTCGCACGCGGCGGCCGCCTCGGTCAGCCGGGACGCATCGGGTCCGAAGTTCGCGACCTTGACGCCAACGCGCAGGGTCATTGCCCACCTTCCGGGGTCCGCAGGTCCTTGACCCGCCGCATTTTCGTCCAGGGCCGGTCCAGGGTGCCCTTCTCCGCCCAGTCGACCGCGGTCAGCTCAAGGCCCGCGGCCGCGCGGGCCCGGTCGCGCAGCGCCGCGGTCACCGCGTCCTGCCCGCTCGGCGGCTCCTTCTGCGGCCACTCGGCGACGAGGGCGACGCCGTCGTCGCGCAGCTCGATGTGGTACCAGGGGGCAGCGTCCGGCAGGGCGGCCAGCAGCAGCTGCTCGACCAGGTAAGGGGACACCGGCCCGCCGGGGGCGGGAATCTGGTCGGCCGCCCGGCCCAGCATCCGCAGCGACGGCAGGGTGCGGCCGCAGGGGCACCGGTCGGGCAGCAGGATGCCGCGGTCACCGCAGGCGTACCGCACGAACGGGGTGGCGACCCGGCCGAGCGCGGTGAGCACGATCTGGCCCGGTGTCCCGGCCTCCGCCGGCTGGCCGGCGTCGTCCAGGATCTCCAGGTGACAGTTGGCCGACGTGACGTGGTAGGTGCCGCGCTCGCAGGAGTAGGCGATGACGCCGATCTCGGTGCTGCCGTACCACTGCCGGACGTCGGCCCCCCACCGCTCGCCCAGCCGGGCCAGCATGAGCGGGGAGGCGCCTTCGCCGCCTACCCGCAGCCGCTCCACCGGCCGGCGAGTGCCGGGGAAGGTAAGCCCGAACAGCTCCGACAGGTACCACGCGTAGCTGGGAGTGCTGAACAGGGTGGCCGGCTCCAGCTCCCTGATGGCCTGGACCAGCCGTTCGGGCGAGCTGTAGGTGCCGCCCTTGCCGGCCGGCAGGACGCACGCGCCCTGCCGCTGCAAGTCCCGGTGGATGCTGAATCCGACGGTCGCCATGTCGTAGGGGAGGGCAACGAAGACCAGCTCGGACCGCGTGAACGCGAACAGCCCGGCCGGGGCGTAGTGCGCGCCGTCGCCGCGCAGGTCCTCGTCGGCGTAGGCCACGTAGGTGGTCGGCCCGGCGGTGGTTCCCGAGCTCATGTTGATCTGGCGGAGGTCGTCCCATGGGCACGCCAGCAGGTCGCGCAGCCGGCCCTTGATCTCGTGCGGATAGGTGAACGGAAGGCGGCGGAACTCCTCGATGGAGGACGGCCGCGCCCTCCCCGCGAACTTCTCCTGGTAGAAGGGCGACTTGTAGGCCTGCTCCAGTGACCGGAGCACCGCCGCGGCGGTGAATCTCTCCCGTGCGTCGGCGGGCCACAGCTCCGGCGGCCGGCCGGCCGCCGCGGTGGTCTTGCCGCCTAGTTCGTCAACCTGGGTGCGTACGTCGGATACGGTCCTGGTGCTCATGGGACTTCCTCCGCGGGAAGGGGCAGGCGGTTAGCGTGCCCCGGCGAGCTCGGCGCTCTCGGCGGCGTCGATCTCCGGGTACACCGGGCAGCCGTAGACGACCGTGAACGGCTGGAACGTGTCGTAGTCGCGGTTGTCGCGCAGCAGCTGGGCGACCGGGTTCTGGCGGCTCCAGAAGTCGCCGCTGAGCAGCCGGGCGATCCACTTGCCCTCGATCTTCACCGACAGCTCGCCCAGGCTCTGCACGTACTTGCCGAAGTTGAAGTCCGAGTCGTAGAAGGCGTAGATGAGGCGGGTGTAGCAGTCGTAGCCGGTCTTGTAGAAGTCCTGGTAATCGGCCTGGACCGGCGCTTCCGGCTCGCCCGCGAGCAGCTGCTTGACCGCGTCGCCGGCCCGCACCCCGGACACCACGGCGAGGTAGACGCCCGCGGAGAACACCGGGTCGATGAAGCAGCCCGCGTCGCCGACGATGAAGAAGCCGGGGCCGGCCAGGGTGTCGGTGTAGTAGCAGTAGTCCGACTCGCCGCGGACCTCGCTGAACTCGGTCACGTTCTCGACCCGGCAGCGGATCCGGGGCACCCGCGCCAGGTGCTCCTCGAACACCGCCTCCGGGGTGGTGCCGCGCAGGGTTGCGGCCGGGGTCACCGCGCCGATGCTGAGCACGTCCTTGTGAATGGGAATGGCCCACAGCCAGCCCTGGTCGTGGTGGCCGACCTGGATGTCGCCCTCGACGCCGGGGTTGGTCGCCTCGTCGACCCCGGTGTAGTGCCGGTAGTAGGCGACCAGCTGCAGCTTCTCGTTCGGCTGGCGGCTGTGCAGGTACTGGTGGCTGATCACGCCGGCCCGCCCGCTGGCGTCCATCACGTACCGGGCCCGGGCCTCGTGCTCGCTGTCGCCGTGGACGTACCGCACGCCGGTGACCCGGCCGTCGTCGTCGGTGATGACGCCGAGTACCCGCGCCTCCTCGAGCACCTGGGTGCCCGCGGCGACGGCGTTGCGCAGCAGGACCTGGTCGAACTGGGCCCGCTCGCACTGGAAGGCGGCTTCCTTGCGACCCCCGCCCTGGGAGGTGAAGTCAACCCGCCGGAACCCGCCGGTCGGGCCGGTGAACTCGGCCCCCCACTTGACCGGGTACTCCGAGCCGGGGAACTGGTCGAGGATGCCGAGCTGGTCGAGGATGCCGGCGGTGTAGGGAAGCATGGACTCGCCGATGTGGAACCGGGGGAACGTCCGCCGCTCGAGCAGCAGGACGCGGTGGCCCGCGGCGGCAATACGCTGAGCGGTGATCGAACCCGCCGGACCGCCGCCGATCACGATCGCGTCCCAGTCCGTCTGTGGTCCTGTGTTCACTGCGCTGCGCCTTTCTGCGAGACTACGGGGCCTTCTCTGGCCATCGTGCGGTCGGCCCTCATGGTCAGCAATGTGCAACTGCGTTGCCTGCGATAGGTGCCCCGGCGGCGGTACCCGGGGTAGCGTCGGGGCGCGGTCAGACAAGGCAACCCCGGGAGGCGCGATGCCCGACAACCGTGACGTGTCCGGGCTTTTCCTGGCGCCCAACCGGACCGAGCGTCCACCGTGGGAGCGCCGCCTGCTGGCCGACGCCAGCCCGGTGCGGCTGACCGCCGAGGTGTCGGCGGCGAGCTGGGGGGACGGTCCCGGCCGCCCGGTGCTGCTGGTGCACGGCTGGCAGGGACGCGGCACCCAGCTCGGCCAGTTCGTCGCGCCCCTGGTGCGCAGCGGACGGCCGGTCATCGCGGTCGACGCGCCCGGCCACGGCGATTCGCCGGCCGGCCGGTTCACGCCGGTCGCCTTCGCCGACGCCCTGCTGCGGCTGCGGGACGAGGCCGGGCCCCTGGACGGCATCGTGGCGCACTCGATGGGGGCGGCGGCGGTGATGGCCGCCGTTCGCGGCGGCCTGCGGACCGCCAGCCTGGCGCTGATCGCGCCGATGCGGTCGTTTACCGACATGGTGGGCCGGGTCGGCCGGTCGCTCGGCTACCCGCCGGGCACCCCCGCGGGCGCGCGGTACCTCCAGCTCGCGAGCGAGGCCCTCGGCCGCCCGCTGGCCGAGCTTGACCTGGACCTGGACGTGGTGCGGGGCACGCCGGTGCTACTGTGCCACGACGCGAACGACGAGACGATCCCGGTCGCGTCAACCCGCCGGGTGGCGCGCGACTGGCCGGGTGCCGCCTACATCGAGACCACGGGCCTCGGGCACGTGGGCATCCTGGCCGACCCGGGGGTGGTCAGCGCGGTGGTACGGCACATCAGCGCCGTCGGCCCTGTCACCGCCGTCGGCCCTGCCTCAACGCAGCCCCGCATGTAGGAAGGCGTCGGTCACCCGGCGCTGGTTGAGCAGGTAGACGATCAGCACCGGGAGCGTGGTGATCGTCGCGGCCGCCATCATCGGCCCGTACTCCGAGCCTTCCTGGGTCTGGAAGAGGGCCAGGCCGACCTGGATGGTGGAGTTCCCCGAGCCGGAGGCGATCAGCAGCGGCCACAGGTACTCGTTCCAGCTGGACAGGAAGACAAGGACGGCCAGGGCGCTGATGGCGGGCCGCAGCAGGGGGATGACCAGGCGGGTGAGGATCTGCCGGTGGGTCGCGCCGTCGATCTTGGCCGACTCGACCAGGCTGGCGGGGATGGCCTCCATGTGCTGCCGCAGCAGCATGACGCCGAAGGCGCAGGCCGCGATCTGCGGCACGATGAGCCCGAGGTAGTTGTCCACCCAGCCCAGCCGGGCGGCGATCAGGTAGTCGGGGATGATCAGGCACGTCTGCGGCACCAGGATCGACCCGATGGTGGCCGCGTACAGCAGCCGCTTCGCGCGGAACCGGAAGGCGACGAAGCCGTACCCGGCCAGCACGCAGACGACGACCTGCCCGGCGGTCACCCCGGCGGCCATGATCGTGGTGTTGAGCAGCAGCCGTCCCAGCGGGAACTGGGTGACCGCGGCGTCGTAGTTGGCCAGCGTCGGGTGCTTGGCCAGCGGGGACAGGTCGTAGATCTCCGGCGGCGGCTTGAACGAGGTGAGGATCGCCCAGGCGACGGGGAAGGCGATGAACGCGATGACGGCGATGACGGCCGTGTGCCGGGCGATGGCCCGCAGCATCGCCCCTGGCCGGTTACTGGTCACTGGCCACCAGCCGGCGGGCGGCGAACTGGTGCGCCGCCACGGTGATCGCCAGCACCACCGTGATCACCACTGCGCTGGCCGACGCGACGCCGGTGTTGAAGAACGAGAAGCCGTACTGGTACAGGAAGTAGTAGACGTTGTCGGTGCGGCCGAGCGGGCCGCCCTGCGTCAGCACGGCGATGTTGACGAAGGTCCACTGGCCGCCCAGGACCAGGCACAGGAACGAGGTCAGGGCGGTTGTCCGGCTGAGCAGTGGCACCAGGATGTGCCTGGTCACGGCCCACTCGGAGGCGCCGTCGATGCGGGCCGCGTCCAGGCAGCCGCGGTCGACGGCGGCCAGCGCGGCCAGGTAGACCAGGACGTTCAAGGCGAAGATCTTCGTCCCGGTTATCACCGCGACGGTCCACAGTGCGGTCGCGCCCGAGCCCAGCCAGTCCGGCGCGGGCAGGTGCGCCCAGGTCAGCGCGGTGTCGAGCACGCCCTGCAGCGGCGCCAGGATGAACTGCCAGGAGATCGCCACCGCCACCGGCGCCAGGACGACGGGCAGGAACAGCAGGGACCGGTACACCAGCGACGCGCGCCCCGGGTGCTTCCACAGGGTGATCGCCATCGCCATCGGGAACACGGTCGCGAACGGCAGCAGCCCGATGATGTACGCCGCGGTGTTCCCGGCCGCGCGGGCGAACTCACCCTGCCGGAACAGCTGGGTGTAGTTCTGCGGGCCGGCGTACGGACGGCTGCCGCTGACCAGGTTCCAGTGCAGGAAGCTGAGCACCCCGGTGAACAGCAGCGGCAGGTAGATCCACACCAGCAGGAACGCGACCACGGGTAGCAGGTAGAGGGCCGGCCCGGGGGAGGGAAGCCGCAGGGGGACGGACAGCTCGCGTCCGTCCCCCCAGGGCCTGGGGATTGCCGTCACCCGCGGACTCGCGGCTCGCCGGTCACTGGGCGCCAAGCAGCTGGTTGACCTGGTTGCCGACGCTCACGCAGGTGGTGGCCGGGTTGGCGCCGTTCAGCATGACCGGCACCACGCAGTTGTTCTGCACGTCCAGCCGAGCCTGGTCCCCGGCCGCTCCAGACCACTGCTGGTAGGGCGTCACGTGCTCGAACTGGGACAGGGCCGGGCTGAGCAGCGGGTTCGACTTGAGGAAGCCGGCCAGGTACTGCGGGCTGGCGATGGCGTCGGGCCGCAGCGGCAGGTAGCCGATGTCCTCGGTCAGTACGGTGAACCCTTCTTCACTGGTGAGGAACTGCAGGAAGGTCCAGTCCGCCTGCTGGGCGGCCTTGCTCTTGGAGAAGACGAACAGGCCCGCACCGGAGTAGGTGGGTTTCGCGGGCCCGGCCCCGAAGCCTGGCATCGCGGCCGTCGCCAGCGTGAACGAGCCCTTGGCGGCGGTCTCGAAGCTCTTCAGCAGGGCGGTGCTGGTCAGGTACATCCCGAGCTTGCCCGCCTTGAACAGGGCGGTGGCGTCGGTGTCGCTTACCTTCGGCGCGGCGCCGGACGCGGCCAGTCCCTGCAGCATGGCCAGGGCGTTCTGCGCGGCGGGGGTGCTCAGCTGCACGTGGCCGTTCGCGATCAGGCTGCCGCCGGCGCTGTTGATCAGCGACTGGGTCAGGAAGTCGGAGCCGGCCGCGTTGTCGGCCGCCAGCGCGATGCCCTGGGCGCTGGTCGCCTTCTTGATCGCCAGCGCGTCCTGCTTGGCCTGGGCCCAGGTCGCCGGGGGAGCGGCGGGGTCGAGTCCGGCTTGCTTGAACAGCGTCGCGTTGATGTAGAGGGTGGGGGTGGACATGGCGAACGGCATCACGGTCAGCTTGCTGTTCACCTCGCCCGCCGCCAGCGCCTGCGGCGACAGGCTGTGCTGGAGCTGGGTCAGCTGGCTGGCAGGCGCGATGTCCTGCACCGCCACCACCGGCAGGTTGCGCTCGGCGGCCGCTTCCTTGCTCCAGCCGATCTCGGCGATATCGGGCGGGTTGCCGGCCGACGCCTGGGCCACCACGTGGGAGTAGATTTCCGCCGCGGAGATGCCGGACGGCTTGACCACGATGTCCGGGTGCGCCTTCTCGAAGTCGCTGATCAGCTGCTGCATCCCCTGTCCGCCGAGGTCGGGGGTGCCGTAGTTGTACGACTCGAAGGTAATGGTGGTCGGGCCGGCGGCGGCTCCCGCAGTGCCTGAGCCGCCGGCACTGCTGGTGCTGCCGCTGCTGCAGGCGGCCAGCGCGACGCAGGCCAGCAGGGCGCAGACCGCGGGGGCGGCGGTCAGGCCGCGGCGATGTCTGTCAACTTGGTTGAGCGTTATGTTCACGGTGACTGGACCTCTTTCATCGTGGATTTAAGCTCCCGGTCAGCGACGTCGAAGACGCTGCCGGGGGCGGCCAGGTGGACCGGGCCGCCGAACTCGAGCGACGCGTCGGCCTGCAGGCCTTTCAGCCACGCGGCTTCGCACGTGCTGAAGTGGGTGAGGATGAGCGTCCCGACCCCGGCCAGCCGGGCGAGCTGGCCGGCTTGCGCGGCCGACAGGTGACCGTGCGGGCCCTCGTCCGGTTCCCGCCGAGTCGACTCGCACAGGAACAGGTCAGCGCCTTGCGCCAGCTCAACCAGGCAGTCGGACCAGCCGGTGTCGCCGGTGTAGGCGAGGACGCCGGACGGTGACTCGATCCGCACCCCCCAGGCCGGCACGGCGTGCGGGACCGGGAACGCGGTTACCACGCAGTCGCCGACCACTGTGCTGGTGCGGGCCTCGTATTCGGTGACGTCGAACGCCAGCTCAAGGGCGCGGTCCAGCATCGGAGCGCTCACGGTGGGGAACAGCCCCTGGAAGGTGAGCAGCGCCTGCCTGCCGCCAGCGGGCACCAGCAGCGGCACCGGGACCGGGGTGCCCGCTCGGCGCTGCGTGCCCGGGTAACCGGGATACGGCACGTGCGGCGCGACGATCTTCTTGGCCAGCGGGAGCACGTCGTGGCAGTGATCGAGGTGCAGGTGGCTGAGGAAAACCGCGTCCAGGTCGGCGGGCGCCGCCACCGCCGGCAGCGCGCCGGCCACGCCCGGACCGCAGTCCAGCAAGATCGTGGTGCCCGCGGTGCGGACAACGTAGCCGGAACTCGGCTCACCCGGCTCCGGCATTCCGGAGCGCATTCCGACGACAGCGAGCTGCATCCTGCCTGTCCTCCAAACCACGGGAGCCCCGGTCATAGCTGAGCGGCATGCTCAGTGAAATCCACCGCCGTGCTGCCCGGCCAGAGTGCAATTGGCTGCGTGCGATAGGAAAGACGCGCGGCCCGCGGCGGGGCGCGCGAGCGCAGGGCGTCAGGGCCGCGCCGTGGCAGCTGTTCGGGGACCGGCAGCGACGTGCCCGGTCGCGGTCAGGACCTGGGCATGGTGTTAACGCGGTGACCGAAGTACCGCGAATCGATCGGCGGGCCGGCAGTGCCTGGCCCACCGCTCACATCAGGTAATCGTGCTGGGTGCGCGCGTAGTCGAGGATCGGCTCGATGGCCGACGGGTCGGCCATCGCGCTGGTGTTGGCGGCTTTCTCCAGCGGCACGCCCATCAGCAGCCGGCGCACCGGGACCTCGAGCTTCTTCCCGGTCAGGGTGGTCGGGATGGCGGGCACCTGGATGAACTTGTCGGGGATGTGCCGCGGGGTGTACTCCTGGCGCAGCCGGGCCTTGATCTCGCCGACGATCTGGTCGTCCAGGGTCAGCCCGTCCGCCAGCTTGACGAAGATCGGCATGAAGAACTTGCCGCCCGGCAGGTCCAGGTTGACCACCAGCGCGTCGTCGACCTCGCGGATGCCCTCGAGGACGTTGTAGATCTCGGCGGTGCCGATCCGCACGCCGAAGCGGTTCAGCGTCGCGTCCGACCGGCCGAGCACGAAGGCCCCGCCGCGCGGGGTGACCTTGAAGAAGTCACCCTGCCGCCACACGCCGGGCCAGTCGTCGAAGTAGGTCCCCCGGTACCGGGTCATCGCCGCGTCGTCGCCCCAGATCTTGATCGGCATCGACGGCAACGGCTTGGTGATCACCATCTCGCCGACCTCATCGACGATGACCTCGCCCCGCTCGTCGAACGCGTACGCGGCGACTCCCAGGTTGCGGTGCTGGTGCTCGCCCGCGTAGGTCGGCATGGTCGGCGCGCCGCCGGTGAAGCCGGCGCAGATGTCGGTGCCGCCCGAGCCGACGTGCAGCCACAGGTCGCGCTTGACGTTGCGCAGGAACCAGGCGAAGACCTCGGGCGATACCGGGGATCCGGCCAGCATCACGGTTTGCAGCGCCGACAGGTCGTACTTGTCCTTGGGCACCACCCCGCGCTTGGCGAGCATGTCCGCGTAGGCGGGCGACCCGCCGAACAGCGTCACCTTCGCCTCGGCCGCCATCCGCCACAGCGCGTCCGGCTCCGGGTAGCTCGGGTTGCCGTCGTACAGCAGCGGCTTCACCCCGAGCACGAGCGAGCTGACCATGAAGTTCCACATCATCCAGCCGGTGGTGGTGTAGAAGAACAGCACGTCACCGTCGGACAGGTTCATGTTCAGCCGCTGCAGCTTCAGCTGCTCGAGGAGGATGCCGCCGTGGCTGTGGGTGATCGCCTTCGGCAGCCCCGTGGTGCCGCTCGAGAACAAGATCCACAACGGCATTCCGAACGGGCCGTGGTGATACCTGAACTCCTCCCGCGCCGCCGGCGGGCCCGCTAGCAGTTCCGGCCACGACTTGGCCTCCGCCACCGGGGCCGGAATGTCGTCGTGCGGCAGGTAGATGACATGCCGCAGGCTGCCGAGGTCGCCGATGATCTCCTTGAGCTCGGCCGAGCGGTCGTAGGCGCGGCCGTTGTAGCTGTAGCCGCCGGTGCAGATCAGCACCGTCGGCTGCAACTGGCGGAACCGGTCGAGCACGCCCCGCCAGCCGAAGTCGGGCGACACGCTCGTCCAGATCGCCCCGATCGAGGTAGCCGCCAGCATCGCGATGACAGCCTCGGGGACGTTGGGCAGCATCGACGCCACCCGTTCGCCGGGCTGCACGCCGAGGGCCCGCAGCCGCGTCGCCAGGGCTCGCACCGCCGGGCCGAACTCGTCCCAGTACATCGGCGTGACCGGGACCGACTCCGAGTGGTAGTACAGCGCGACCTCGCCCGGCGCCTCGCGCCGCATGACGTTTTCCGCGTAGTTGAGCCGGGCGCCGGGGAACCATTCAGCGCCCGGCATTTCCCGGCGGCCCAGCACCGCGGTCGGCTGCTCGACCGCGGTGATGTCGTTGTAATCCCAGATTGCCTGCCAGAACGCGTCGGTTTCGGTGACCGACCACTGCCACAGCTCCGGGTAACCGGCGAAGTCCAGCCCGCGCGTCTCCTTCAGCCAGCTCATGAAGGCGGTCACGTTAGCGCCCGCGGCCCGCTCGGGGGTCGGTACCCACAGCAGGTCGCCCGGCTTGACCGGCCCGGTTACCGGGTCGCTGGCGGAGAGGTCCATCGGGACCCAAGGATAGTCGGCGGCACTGTTCACAACGCTGAGGCTGGCATATCAGACGTAAGGTCGGCAATCGGAACACGATTAGTTTAGCGAGTTAGTGACCTTAGCCGCGGCACATAACCGCCCAGGAAACGACGCCCGCCCCGTTGATTATCAGGTTTCCTGATAATGTGCGCGGGAAGTCTCCGACCGATAGGTGAGGTTGATGCGGACCGAATCGCTGGCCGCTATTGATGTCCACGTGCACGTCGAAGTTGACGGGCACGGGCATTTCTCGCTCGACGACGAGCTGCTGGCCGCTTCGGCCCGGTACTTCCGGGCAGGCCACGACCGCACGCCGACGCTGGAGCAGATCGCCCAGCTGTACTCCTCGCTCAACATGGCGGCGGTCGTGTTCACGGTCGACGCCGCCACCGCGACCGGGCACCCGGCGATCTCAAGCGAGGAGATCGCGGCCGCGGCGGCCAGGTTCCCCGACGTGCTGATCCCGTTCGGCTCGGTCGACCCGCGGCGGGGACCCGAGGCGGTGGCGCGGGCCCGCTCGCTGGTCCGCGAGCACGGGGTGAAAGGGTTCAAGTTCCATCCTTCGCTCCAGGCCTTCGCGCCCAACGACCCGGAGTGCTACCCGCTGTGGGCGGAGATCGAGTCGCTCGGCGTGCCCGCGCTGTTCCACAGCGGCCAGACCGGGATCGGGGCCGGCCTGCCGGGCGGCCGCGGCATCAAGCTCAGGCTGTCCGACCCGATGCTGGTGGACGACGTGGCGGCCGACTTTCCCGGGCTGACCGTGATCCTCGCCCACCCCTCGGTGCCGTGGGCGGCCTCGTCGGTCTCCATCGCCACCCACAAGGCGAACGTGTACATCGACCTGTCCGGCTGGGCGCCCAAGTACTTCCCGGCCGACCTGGTCCGCGCGGCCAACTCCTACCTGCAGGACAAGGTGCTGTTCGGCACGGATTACCCGCTGCTGACCCCGGAACGCTGGCTGCGCGAGTTCGAGGCCCTCGACTTCAAGCCGGAAGCGAAGGCCAAGATCCTCAAGGCGAACGCGGTGCGCGTGCTCGGGCTCGGCTAGCGCTGACCGGGTTTTCGCCTCATGGTCTGGATCATCCACAGCCGCGGAAGATTATGCACACCTGGTGGCGCCGTATGCCGGGCATCGCCGGAGACGAATATTCACAGCTAATCCACTGTTGTCCCCAGCCTTGGCCACAGGGCCGGCCGGCGTTGCGCACACCTTTGTCCACATTGCCTGTGGATAACCCGCGGCCACGGCCCGCTGCTGGCCGATGCCGGTAAGTTGAGGGACTCCCGGTATCGGCGGGGTCTATGGGTATCCGCTCGATGTGCTGACACCAGACGATAATCAAACTTTTTAATGATCGCGGAAACTTTTACGTGTGATCACACGCAAAAGTTTCCGTTATCATGACATGGCCTGCACAGATGTGGCCTATGTGGCTGCCGTGGCGTGTCCGGCCGCCGCGGTTCGCCGGCCTGGCCCGCCGGTCGGGCTTCGGCCCGGTGCGCTCGGTCAGCCAGCGGGAGACGATCCCGGCCGCGCTGTGGCAGCGGGCCGACTCGCTGCGGCCCGCCCGGCTGGCGATGCTGTTTCACGGGCGAGTCAGCCGCACCCGTTCGGCGTCATGACCTTGGTTGCCGGTGCGGGCCGAGTGGCAGCGGGGCCGGCGCCTTGACCTCGGCCAGCCGCAGGTAGGTCACCAGGCGCTGGCCGCCCCGGCCGGACAGGCTGGCCAGTACCTGGGCCAGCTCGGTGACGTCCCTGGCCACCACCGACAGGATGTAGTCGGTCTCGCCGGCCACGTTGTCGGCCGTGATCACCTGGGGCAGTGAGCGCAGGTGGTCCTCGAAGACGGCGCTTGACCGCGGGTCGTGGCGGGACAGCGTCGCGGTGACGAACACCTGCAGCGGAAACCCGGCCAGGGCCGGGTCGAGCTGCGCGCGGACGATCCTGATCACGCCCGACTCCTTGAGCGCCCGCACCCGGTGCAGCGTCGCCGCCGGCGAGAGCCCGGTCAGCCGGGACAGTTCGACGTTGGTGCGGTCGGCGTCCAGCTGCAACTCGGTCAGCAGCTGAATGTCAATTTCGTCAAGCTTAACGGCCATATCACCAAATTATATTTGGTAGACGGCGTTAGATGGCAAATATTGACCCGTGAGGTTGCACGCTGGGTTCATGAACATCAGCTTCGCCTCCGTTTCCGCCTCCCGTCAGTCCCGTGCCGTCGCCGCGCTCGCCGCGGCGGGGGTGGCCTGGGGGACCAGCGTGCCGCTGTCCAAGGTGGCACTCGGCTGGCTGCCGCCCGCCTGGCTCGTCGCCATCCGGTTCGGGCTGGCCGCGGCGGTGCTGCTGGTCATGGTGGACCGGGCCGCGCTGCGGGCGGCGCTGCGCTGGCCGGTGCTGGCCTGGGGGGCCGTCGGCCTCGGCGGCTCGGTCCTGGTGCAGAACGACGGCCTGGCCAGGACCAGCGTCACCCACGCGGCGCTGCTGATCGGGGCCGGGCCGGTGCTGGTGGCGGTGATCGCCGCGGCCTGGCACCACAACGTGGCCCGCCCGGTCGCCTGGGCCGGCTTCGCCGTCTCGCTCGGCGGGGTGACGGTGGTCGCCAGCGGCCGCGGCGGCGGCGCGACCGGCCTCGGCGACGCCCTCGTGCTCGCCTCGGTGCTGCTGGCGGCGACCCTGACGGTGGCACAGGCGCGGATGCTCGAACGCCACGACCCGGTCGCGATCACCGCCGTGCAGTTCCTCGGCGCGGCGGTGGCCGCCCTCCCGGTCGCGCTCTGCACCAGTGACCTGCCGTCGCGGCCGGCCCCGGGCGGCACCGGGCTGCTCGCAGTGCTCGCGGTAGCCGGGCTGGCCGTGATCGGAACCCTGGCCCCGTTCACCCTGTTCGCCTACGGCCAGCACCAGGTGTCGACCGAGGTGGCCGGGGCCTTCCTCAACCTCGAGCCGCTGGTCGGCGCGCTGGTCGGGGTGGTCGCGTTCGCCGACCCGGCCGGGCCGCGGCTGCTGATCGGCGCGGCCGCGATCGTCGGCGGGATCGTCATGAGCAGCGTCCCCGGGCTGCGCGGGCGGGCCCGGCCGCGGCTGGCCACGGCCGGCTGACCGCCTGCGCGGTTACTGGCGGCCGGGTTACTGGCGGCCGGGTTACTTACGGCTGGCGCGCGGGCGGAACTTGACCCAGGCGATGACGGCGACCGCCGCCAGCAGCAGCCAGGGGGAGAACAGCAGGTGCACGACGGCGCCAAAGAGGACAACCGCCACGATGACGATGAGGGCGAGGGCGATGATCGGGGCCATGATGACCAGTCTCCGTTTTCAGATCGGGGTATCCGCGTCGGGCGGATAACTCAAGGTTGCCGCGGCCGGCGCGCCCCGTCGATCCGGATCGGCCCGGTGCGTACCCTGAGGTGCGCCCAGCTGGATCAGGGTGATCCCTGACTCAAGCAGCGCCCCCGTCAAGCAGCTCCTCGAGCTCGGCGTCGAGGTCAACGAAGCCGAGCTCCTGGCCGGGCGGGACGAGCCGGTAAGTGCGGTGCAGGAACTCACGGATGCCCACGGCGCTGGCCTGGAAGCGGGCGCACCCGCCGGGCGGGCCCAGCTCGATGTTCAGGATCTGCTCGCATCCCCCGGTACCCGCGGCGGTGCCCGGCGCCCGGGACGGCCACGCCCGGACGTCCCCGAGGCCCGCGCGGACCCGCAGCGCCGCTGCCAGCAGTCCACGGCTGAAGAACCACACCACCGGCTCTTCCCGGCCCGCGTCGAGCGACATCCGCACCGCGTACGGGTCGGCGCAGCTGTAGTGCAGGCTGCAATCGAGCGGCACTGCCAGGTCATCCGGGCCGATCAGCCGCAGGTCCTGCCCGGCTGAAACCGTGCCGTGTTCGGTACTGCCCATCTCCGCCACCCCCGTGACTGTTAGCGAGATCGATTGCAACCACGATCTCCTGGCCAGGTGGCGGCCCGGCTGGCCCGCCGGGTGCAGCCTGGTTGCGGCCGGCTATTCAGCGGTGATCCCGGGCGGGGCGCTGGCGGCCAGGCCGAGGTCGCGCATGGCCTTGCGGTAGGTGACCGCGACGGCGTCGAAGCGCAGGTGCAACTCGGCGGCCAGGTCGAACGGCACCCGTTCGGGCCGCTGCGACTCGACCACCAGCTGGTCCTGGCCGAAGATGGTGTCCTCGAACTCGACCAGCACCCGGTCCGGCTGGTCCAGGTTGTAGTTGCGGCCGATGAGCACGTACCCGGCGCAGTGGTCGGCGTCGGTCGGCTGCGAGGCGAAGAAGTACACCAGGCCGCGCTTGCCGCCCCACCCCAGCCGCAGCACGATCGTGTAGGGCAGGTGCAGCTCGTAGCGGCTGCGCCGTTCCGGTGGCCCGGCCTGCTGGTTGCCGAAGACCGGGAAGTCATCACTGTTGGCCGCCTCCGGGCGGACGATCTCGTAGCGCAGCACGTGCCCGTCCGCCCGCACCTCGTGCGGCGGCACTACCGGCCGCCCCGGGTCGCCAAGCAGCCCCGGGTGGACCCAGGGGAAGTGGCCGAAGTCGGTGAAGTTCTCCACCTGCCGGGCCGCGTCACAGTGCCACCGGTACGGCCCGGCTGTCACCACCTTCCACCCGCCGTTCTCCAGCTCGGGGACCTCGGGCAGCGGCCAGCGCGGCCGGTCGAGCGCGACCCAGATCAGCCCGTACCGTTCCTGCACCGGGAAGGCGCGGACACGGGCCCGGGCGGGGACGGCCGCCGGGTCCTGTTTCTGCGGGATCGCGGTGCAGCCGCCGTCGGCGCCGTACCGCCAGCCGTGGTAGGCGCAGACCAGCTCCTCGCCCTGCACCTGGCCGAGCGACAGCGCGGTGCCGCGGTGCACGCACAGGTCGGACAGGACGCGCGCCGCCCCGCCGCCGCCGCGCCAGACCACCAGCGGCTCGCCCAGCAGGTCGGCCTGCACCGGGCGGTCGGTGACCGCGGCCGCGAACGCGACCGGGTGCCAGCACGCCCGCTGGGCGGCCAGGTCCGCGAACACTCCCGGTGAGTCCATTTCCACTTCCACCCCGCACGCAACGCCGGACACGGCCTGGCAGGCAGGCCGCTGCCCTTAGCATGCCCGCCCGGCGGTGCCCCCTACACCGCGCAGGGCGGACGGAGATGCGCCCGGAGATACGGCGAAATATGAGTCAGGGGCCGGGATGTGCGCCCGGAAATGCCACGACTTCCGGTGACCGGCCGGTACCTAGCGCGGCTCGCCCCGGTAGGTACCGAATGACCAGTGGTTTCCCTCCGGGTCGACGATCGCGAAGTCGCGCGAGCCGTAGTCGGTTTGGTGGAGCTCGTCGGTCACCTTCGCCCCGTGGGCGACGGCGCGGGCGTGCAGCGCGTCCGGGTCATCGGTGACGACGTAGGCGCTGAAGTGGCCCGGCCCGGTAACGCGGGCCGGGTCGTCTGGCCTGGCCGAGCCGAGCATGACGCCGCCGCCGGGCGGCCAGGCCAGCTCAGCGTGGTGCACGGTGTCGCCATCGGCGTAGACGGCGGTCGCCTCGAAGCCGAGCGCCTCGGTCAGGAACGTGATCAGCCCGCGGGCATCGTTGGCCCGCAGGGTGGGCCACACGGTGGGCGGCGGCGGTGTCTTGTTGTCGGTCATGGCCCCATCATTCCCAGCCGCCCGCCAGCAGCGCTTGGACGTTTCGGAGCTCCTCGCCCAGCAGCACGCTCGGTGGGCAGCCCGCCAGCTCGCGGAAGTCGCGGGCCAGGTGCGCCTGGTCGTAGTAGCCGTAGTCGGCCGCGAGGTCGCCGATCACCACCCGGCCGTCGGCCGCCTGCCGCCGCAGCAGCCCGCGCCGCGCCCGGTCGAACCGCACCACCCGCGCCCCGGCCTTGGGCGACAGCCCGGTCTCGGCCCGGAACTGCTCCCCCAGGTGCCGGGGCGACCAGCCGGTCTCGGCCGCCAGTTCGGCCACGCTCACCGCGCCGTGGGACACCAGCAGCCGTTCCCAGGCGTAGCTGACCTCCGGCCGGGCCACCCGGTTGTCTCCTGCCGCCCGCACTCTTGCGCTGAGGAACCGTTCGAGCACCGCGAACCGGCCAGCCCAGTCCGGCGCAGTGCGGACCCGCTCGCGGACCTCGGCCGCCAGCCGCCCGAGCACGGCTGACGCCTCCACGTCGACGCTGGCCAGCTCGCCCGCGGGCAGGCCGAGCAGCGCCCGTGCCCCCAGCGGCGTCAGCGCCAGCTGGATGCCCGACTGCCGGCCCTCGTGGGTCACCAGCGCGGGCCTGGTGTGCAGGCCGCCGAGCAGGACGTCGTGCCTGCTGGCGGGCTGGCGCGGGTCCGGGTGTCGGCTGATGACCAGCGGCTCGTCCAGGGTGATGATCATCGTCAGCCAGGGGGACGGCAGCCCCCGGTGCGCGGCCGGCGCGATCCCCGCCTGCCGGTAGCCGGTGCATCCGGCCACGTACGGCCGCAGTTCCGCCCGAGGCCGCCACCCCGCGTACTCGTCGATCACGCTGCCATTATCCCACTGGCGCGGTGACCGGATTAGGGCCTGCGCGCGGGCAGCCACTCCGGGCGCGACGCGCCCACCGGCACCGGGGGCTTGTCGAAGTAGGAGACGGTCTCGGAGTACCGCAGCGCGGGCGCCACGTAGTCGAGGGTACCGAACGGGGACTCCATCCGGCGGGTGCGCGGTGCGCCGATCGCGGGGCCCGCGGTGGTTCCCCCCGGGTACTGCCCGAACTCCTGCAGCCAGGTCGCCAGCCGGCTGCCCATGACGGCTCCCTCTCGAGTGACCGTGCCAGATACGCCGCATTAGACTATTCATTTAACTTAGTGTCAATAGTTTCGATTTGAGCGGGCGTTCCGGCCCAGACGAAGCCCCCTACGGGGCTGTCCTGCGCGTGCCTCACGTGCGCGCCGCGGATGTTGCCGCTTCGCGCGCAACCTGCCTTCTCGTTCTGGGCGGCACCGCCTCCATTTAGCTTTCGGCTTTAGGCGGCTAGGGTTGCGGCATTTTACCGGTCAGCCGGAGGCGGCGATTTCCCGGATATTTTTAGTGAGTCGATTTCTCCGCTGGGAGCCGGAACCCGGACTCGCCGCGCAGGCCGGGGTTCGTTCTCGTTCGGTGGTGCCGGATAAGGACTTTTGGCTGCCCGGTTCGGGTGCTTGTTCCCTTGCGGGCGTTATCGCCGCGGCTAAGGTGAGATTGGTATTGCCGTAGGCGTGCGGTGACGCCGCTCTCGACGGGCGAGAATTGTGATCGGGGAGTCGGCGGGATCGCTGTCCGCCCGTGAGCCATGGGCCGGCCCCGGATGCTCGGAAATGAGGTGTTTCCGATGCGAACGCGAATTACCCGCCTTTTCGGGGCGCTGGCCCTGTCGGCGGCGCTGGTCACGGGACTGACCGCAGCCGCGTCAGCGCCCGCGGCGGCCCCGGCGGCGAAATCCGGGCCGACCGTGACGGCGTTCCGGCCGCACCATGTCATCGCGTAAGTCGCCACCTATGACGACATGGGTCACGGCAAGAGCGGGGTGACACCGGTTGATACCGTCACCGGCGCCACGCTCAAGCTGATTCCGGTCGGCGGCGATCCCCAGGCGATCGTGGTCACGCCGGACGGTAGCAGGGCGTACGAACTCGCCAACCAGCCGTCGGGTTTGGTGACCGTGATCAGCACCCGGACCGGCACCATCCTTAAGACGATTCCGGTGCCGGGGGGGTTGGGAATGACGACCCTGATCGGGATCACGCCGAACGGGAAGACGGTGTATGCCACCCTCGGCACGACTATCGTGCCGATCCGGACCGCTGACTACAAGGTCCTCAAGCCGATCGTTACCGGGGTCACCGTGACCGGGCTGGTCTTTACCCAATGCCGCTAAGTTAAGGGACCTGTGGTGCCAGCGGGGTTCAGGTGCAGCCAGGGAAACCCTGCCGGAGAGCGGGAATCGAAAGCTTTTCATGATCACGGAAGATTACTACCGTGATTGCGGTAGTAATCTTCCGTGATCATGCTCTGGCCTGCGTTGATGTGACGATTGGGGTTGCGGTGGCGCGGCCTGGCCGCGGGTGATGCCCGACAAGCTAAGTGGCATTGGGTCTTTACCCCGGATAGCAGGAAGCTGTACGTGAATTCCTGGAATGGCAGGGTGGTGCCGGTCAGCACCGCGACCAGCACCGCGGGCAAGCCCATCGTGCTCCCGTCGTACCTAGTCGGTGTAGCGAGCGGCCTGGCGATGGCCCCGGACGGCAGGACGGTATACGCGTCCAGCGGCGATACGCTCACGCCGATCAGCACCGCCACCGACAAGGCCGGCCGGCCGGTCATCTTCGCCGAGTTGGTCGGCGGCATCGTGATCAGTAAGGACGGGCGGACCGGCTACGTCTCGAACCTGGGCTCTTTCACAGGCCCCGGGAAGCTGTTCCCGGTCAACCTCGCCACCGGGAAGATCCTGGCGCCGATCAACCTGCCCGGAGTGGCCGGCTGGATGCTGCTCACCCCGGACGGGAAGAAGCTGTACGTCCTGCAGCAGCTCGCCCACACGGTAACCGCGATCCGTGCCGCCACCAGGACCGTGGTCGCCGAGATCAAGGTCGGGACCAGCATGGCGCAAGGGCTCGCGGTCACCCCTGACGGCAGGACCGTCTACGTCCTTAACGGCGCCGCGTCGCTGACCCCGATCAGGACCGCCACCAACCGGGCCGGCGCGCCGATCCCGCTGACCGGCCTCCCGACTGGCGTCGCCTTCTTCCGGCGGTGACACCATGCCTGCCCGGGGCGGCCAGGCGGCGGCCCCGGGGCAGGCATCAATTACCCGACGAGGCGCGGCAGCAGGTCGGCGACCGAGTCCAGGATCAGCGGCGTGCCCGGCAGCCCGGTCGCGGCCGGCACCGCCGCAAGCTCGGACCGCTGCGAGTCCCCCGACAGCACCCCGGCCACCAGCCCGGCGCCGGCCCGCAGCCCCGACTCGATGTCGGCCGGGGTGTCGCCGGCGACCGCCAGGGAGGCCACCGAGTCGCCGCCGAGCCGCAGCAGCGCCGTCAGCGGCATGTCCGGCCAGGGCCGCCCGCGCCCGGCGTCGGCCGGGGAGAGCACCAGGTCGACGAGGGGCCGCCAGCCGAGCGCGGCGATGATGGCGTCCCTGGTGAGCGGTGAGAATCCGGTGCACAGGCAGACCCGGATGCCCGCCGAGCGGCAGGCGGCGAACAGCTCTTCGGCGCCCGGCATCGGGGCGATCTCGCCGTCGGCGACCGCGCCCGCGTAGTGCTTCTCGAACGCCGCGTTGGCCGCCTGCGCGGCCTCCTCGCCCCCGGGCACCCCGGGCACCCCGGGGACACGGAAGATGTGCCGGAATACCTCGATCTTGGACTGCCCCATGGTGGCCCGCGCGTACTGCATGGCCTCGTCGAACCCGCCAGCCGGCCGGCGCTGGCTGGCGATGGCGGCACCGAAGGCCTCCATCACGGTGTTGTCGTCGCGGACGGTGGTGCCTGCCATGTCGAGGCAGGCGACGGAGAAGCGGCTCACCGGAAGGTCTCCTCGGCAATCGCGGGGGAACAGGTCATGCCGCGGCCGCCCGGGCCGGTCACCAGGACCACGCCCGGGCTGACGGCCGAACGATGGTAGAGCGCCGTGGTGCCGGTCACCTCGCTGTAGACGCCGGCCCAGCGCCGCCGCACCCGCGGCAGCGCCGTGCCGAGCAGGGCCGCGGCGCGGGCGAGCAGGTGGTCGTAGGCGTCCTCGGTCACGTCGAAACCGAACGGCTCGTCGTACTCGTGGGTGTCCCCGATGGTGAGCGACCCGTCCAGCCGCTGCACCAGCAGCAGCTGCGCCCTGGCGGCGGCCGCGGCCGGGGCCTGCGGCGGCAGCGCGGCCAGCGACGGCACGTCATAGGCGGGGTAGTAGCGCAGCGAGTCGCCATCGGCGACCGAGGTGGTGAGCCGCCCGGGGAACGGCGCGGTCTGCAGCATCTGCAGCCGCACCCGGCGCAGCCCGGTCCCGGTCGTGCCCGTTGCCGTTGCGGCGGTAGCGGCCAGGTGCGGCCCGGCCAGACCGGTGAAGTTGGCGCCGGTGCACAGCACCACCAGGTCGCCCCGGTGCCACTGGCCGAACTGGTCGCGCACGCCGCCTGCCCCCAGCTCGACCGCCTCGTGGCCGGGCAGCCACTGGTAGCCGTCCCGGCCATGGTCAACCGAGCCGCGGGCGAGGAAGGCGCGCAGCGCGGGCAGCGCCAGCCGGGGCTCGGCGATCGCGTCGGCCCGGCACCACAGCCCGCCCAGGAAGTCGCCCTGCAGCGACGGGTTGACCGATCGCACGCCGTCCGGTGACAGCAGCTCGAAATCGCGCGACTTGGCGTCGGGCAGCTCGGCCGCCTCGCGCAGCACCGCCAGCTCCGCCTCGCCGGAGGCGATGGTGAGCGACCCGGCCGGCCGGAAGCCGGTCCCCGGAGCGTCTGCCCCGATCTCTTCCCACAGCTCGCGGGCGCGCAGCGCGAGGGCAAGTTCCGGCCCCGCCCGCCGCCCGCTCACCCAGATCAGACCGAAGTTCCTGACGCTGGCGCCGCGACCGTCCGGTTCCCGTTCCAGCTGGGTGACCGTGAGCCCGCGCCGCCGGGCGATGACCGCGTGCATGGTGCCGAGGATCCCGCCGCCGACGATGACAACCCGTCCAGATTCAGCTATCACGGGTGACAAGTATAGCCAAGTGCATACTTGTCTAGCCAAGTTGAGGTGAACTCTCGGGCAATAACCGCCGGCCGGCCGCAAGCCGCCCGGTCACGCGCACAAGATAACAGCAAGAAGCGCTTGCAGGGGCAGCGCTTACCGGGAAGCGCTCACCGGGAAGCGCTCACCGAGGCGGGGCGGACGTGCGGGACAGCGCGTTAACCGAGATGGAGTTACGCACGCTGAACGCGGCCTCGGTCGCCAGGTAGCGGTCGTCGGACCATTCCACCGGCAGACCCGAGCGGTCGGTCGTGAACCGCCGCTCGCGCAGCAGCGGCACGCCGGACCGCACCCCCAGCCAGCGGGCGTCCTCAGCCGACGCCGGGACCGCGTCGATGACGTGCTCGGCGTCGGTGAACACCACCCCGAGCTCCTCGAGCCGCTGGGTGATCGAGTCGACCGCCAGGTCGAGGCCGGCTACCAGGATGCCGACCCGCTCGGGGTAGACGGCCCGCTCGAGCATCACCGGCCGCCCCGACAGCAGCCGAACCCGCACCAGGAAGTACACCGGCGCGTCGTCGGCCAGCGCCAGCCGCGCGGACTCGGCCGGCCCGGCGGGCCGCCGCTCGAGCGACACCACCCGGCCCGACGGCACCTCGCCGATCGCGCGCGCCCAGCGGGAGAACGAGAGCAGCTCGCCGAACGACTGCACCCGGGGGCCGCCGATCACCACCCGCCGGGCGCCGCGCCGGGACGCGATCACCCCGTCGGCGCGCAGCGCGGCGAACGCCTGGCGGATGGTGCCGCGCGACACCGAGTACCGCTCGGCCAGCTCGGACTCTGATGGCAGGAGCGCGCCGGGCGGGTACGCGCCTGCCCCGATGGCCGCCTTGATGTCGTCGGCGACCTTGCGGTACAGGGACTCGCCGGTCATGGGGTTAAAGCCTATCCTTCAGCCGGGCGCAGCGCGCGCTCCGCGTCGAGAGCGGCCTGGTGCGCGGCTGACAGCCGGCCGAGCTCGGCCGCGTGCGCCTGCGCGCGCTCGCGCAGCGCGGCCCGCAGCCGGGCGGCCTCGTCGTCGACCGCGGCGGCCCGGGCGACCGCGGTGGCGGCCTCGGCCCGCAGCAGCGCCACCTGGTCACGCGCCCCGGCCGCGTCCTCGCGGGCCTGGCGGGCGGCCGCGCGCTCACGCTCAGCGTCCGCCCGGGCCTGCCCGATCAGCTCGTCCGCGCGGGCCTGGGCGGCGGCCGCCTCCTGCCGTGCCCGGTCCTCGGCCGCGGTGAGCGCGGCGGCGGCTGCCGCCCGCGCGCGCCCGGTCTCCCGCTCGGCCCGTTCCCGCGCCCGCTCAGCCGACTCCCGGGCCCGCATCGCGTCCGCCAGCGCGGCGGTGGCCTGCTCCGCCCGTTGCCGGGCGCCGCTGACCGCCTGGTCGGCGGCGGACCTGACCGATGCCGTCTCGGCCTGCGCGGCGGTGGCCTCCTCGCGGGCGGCGCGGGCGGCCGCCTCCGCTGTCCGCGCCCGGGCCACCAGGTCGGCCAGGTCGCACTCGAACGCGGCCGTCCGCTCGGCCAGGGCCTGCTCGGCCGCCGCGGCGTCGTCGGCCAGCTGCTCGGCGGCGGCGTCGGCGGCTTCCCGCGCCCGGACGGCGCCGTCTCGCTCGCGCTCGGCCATGACCTGGGCCTGCCGCGCCCGGGCGGCGTCCTCGGCGGCCGCCGCCAGGTCCCGGCCGGCCCGGCTGGCGATCGTCGCGATCTCCAGGTCGACCACGGCCGGGTCGGCCAGCGCCGCCAGCTGCTGGCCGATCCCCTCATACAGCTCCCGCTCGGCCCGCAGGCTGGCGAGCGCGGCCGCGTGCTGCCGCCGGGCCTGCTCGAGCAGCTCACCGGCCCGTCGCTTGGCCGGGTCGAACCCCGCGGCCGCCCGAACGGGTGCGGCTGACCCTGGCCCGTCCCGGTGACCGCCGCCGGCCGGGTGACCGCCGCCGGCCGGGTGACCGCCGCCGGCCGGGTGACCGCCGCCGGCCGGGTGACCGCCGCCGGCCGGGTGACCGCCGCC
>Ga0265338_10000769_pt1 | contig 54637 bp, 66 predicted proteins | sample 42126metaG_FD_193579 | JGI IMG/M metagenome (GOLD analysis project Ga0265338, IMG submission 193579) | Rhizosphere microbial communities from Carex aquatilis grown in University of Washington, Seatle, WA, United States - 4-21-26 metaG | ecosystem: Host-associated > Plants > Roots > Rhizosphere... | reverse complement strand
GCCGGATACAATTGCACGAAGACGGCGTGCGGTTCGGGCACGATCAGTTGCGATTATTTCGAAACCAAAGCCAATTCGTCATATGGCTTGGTTCTCACGAATGTCGACAGTGAGACCATCTCGCCGTGCTCGTCGACGTTCGTGAATTGCCAATACGATCCGCAGTATTCCTACGTAAAGCAGTAACTAGCGCTCCAGGAGCTTCATCATATCGGCGGTGTAGCGGTCGCCGTGGGGTTTGAACGTTTTGAGCTTCGCCTCGAGCGGGGCCCATTGGTCCGCCGTGATTTTCAAGAACGCCGCATTCGAATTTTCCTCGAGGTAATTCATATGCTTTGTGCCTGGAATCGGAACAATATGCTCATCTTGCTTCAGCAACCAGGCCAAGGCCACTTGCGCGGGCGTGGCTTTGATTTTTGCGGCGAGAGCTTTGACCTCTTTCACGAGCTCGAAATTCAGCTCGAAATTCTCTTTGCTGAAGCGCGGATTCGTGCGGCGCCAGTCATCCGCCGGCAAATCTTCGAATTTTTGAATTTTTCCGCTGAGGAAGCCGCGCCCGATCGGGCTATAGGGAACAAAGCCGATTTTTAACTCGCGTACAGTCGGCAAAATCGAAACTTCCACGCCCCGTTCCCAAAGTGAGTACTCCGATTGCAGCGCCGCTATGGGATGGACTTTGTGTGCCCGGCGGATAGTTTCGACGCCCGCTTCCGAGAGCCCGGCATGGCGCACTTTGCCTTCTTTAATTAGATCGGCAACAGCACCGATGGTATCTTCAATTGGCGTGTTCGGATCCACGCGGTGCTGGTAGAGGAGATCGATGTAGTCGGTGCCGAGGCGCTTGAGCGAGCCTTCGACGGCTTGCTTGACATGTTGCGGAGAACTGTCGAGGGCGACGCGTTCGCCTTTGTTGTTAAAACGCCAAGCGTACTTCGTGGCAATAACAAGTTTGTCGCGCGGGATGGTCTTCATGGCTTTGCCGAGAAGCTCTTCGTTTTTGAACGGGCCGTAGATTTCGGCCGTGTCCCAGAAATTCACGCCGATTTCAAAAGCGTGATGCAAAACTTTAAGCGACTCCTTATCGTCAGCGGGACCATACGCCCAAGACATGCCCATACAGCCGAGCCCGAGAGCGGAGACTTCAAGGTTTTGGCCGAGTTTGCGGCGAGGGATCTTTTGCATGGGACACTCCTTTGTTAAAGAGGTGTATTTTAGCGAGGTCAAAGTTGATCGCGCAACTTTGTTTGAGCAAAGTCTTACCGAACTCGGCAAATGAATGTTTACCGAGGGTCTTCACTCAATTGTATATCCTTTAGCGCAACGCGCGTCCGCTGCGGACGCGCACCGTGTCGCCGACTTATCGCGCGCACATATGTTTCATAGCGCGAGCGAGTGCCTTTTTGAAGTGCTTTTTCAATCGTGGATTATCCGAACGCGAATCCAACCATCCAAGCATGAGAAGGCGACGGGCCGTGACCAAATGGTCGAATATCGCTTCATCGTGATGGTCCCACGCCCGGCGCGTTTTGTACCCGTCGATTAAAGCTTTTTTGTATTCCGGCAAGCGTTTGGGATTAGACAGCATTGCGGCCGCGCTGACATAAGGTACGACGAGATCATAGACATGAAATCCATGTCCACAGTCGTCAAAATCAATCGCCCCCAAACTGCCACCGGAGACCACCAGATTCCCGAAATGTAAATCGGCGTGAATTAGTCCCTGGCGCTTGGGAAATTTGCGCGCGTAGTTGCGTAAAGCCTTCAGCACGCGCTTGCGTCCCGCCGTAATCACACGTTGCTCGCGCGCGTTTGCGATTTTCAAGTGATCAATCGATCCAAACTTTGGCGCCGCCCCGACCATTCCGTCGGCTGTCCAGTAGCGGCGGTGTTTCACGGGACGCCCGGACGTGTTGTCTTGCAAATCCGCAAGAATTTGTCCCACTTGAAACATATGCTGCGGTTTCAAAGACTTGTTTAAGAACTTGCCCTCGATCCATTCAAAGACGCAGCAATTGCGTCCTGCCGGAAAATCCGGATGAACGACTGTTTCAACCAGCTGTTTACCCTTGGTGCGCACGGGCTTCGGCACGTTTAACCCGCGGCGATCCAGATGCGCGAGCCATTGCAACTCTTCGAGCAGCGCGGGCTTCGTGTGATAGTCATTGCGGCAGATCCGCAAAAGATATTTGCGTCCATTGACGGCGACAACGTGAAAAGTCGCATTCTCGCCATGATGAATAAAGTCGATCTTGCGGACCCGAATGGGATACTGTTTCAGCGCGGCCTTCGCGAGCGCTCGTAAGCGCCGCACTTGTGTCAGATAACTGGACTGGCCGAAGGGTTTTTTCATCCGCACAAGAGTATCTTTTCCCGTGTCATTTGCCAATTCCGTTGCCACAATTTGTTTATGAAATGTCCAAAGTGCCCCGGCCGAGTCAATGAAGCCAAAACCGCGCGTGGCGCCGTCTACGGATGGTGTGTCTTCTGTAAAGGGATGTGGATATCTCTGAAGGACCTGCGCCTGACGATGACCGACAAGATTCTCACACTCCTCGGCGCCGGTTTGGGATCAAAGGCGAACACCGCATTCAAGTGCTCCTACTGCAATGGACCGCTGGTTACGGGTAAAGTGGCCGGCTCTTCTCTGCAGTTGGAAGAGTGCGAGGCCTGCCAGCGCTTTTTCTTTGACGCCAAGGAAGTCGACGCACTTCTCGACCTCATGACACACAAAGCGTTGCCGAAGGCGGGCAATCTCGCATTCGACCGGGCCAAATTGAAAGAGACAGTGGATAAGTGTCCCGTCTGTAGAGATGTCCCGCTTTTCGCGTACGACGGCAAGGACGACCGGTTCAAAACGTGTCTGAAGTGCGAGGGCATTCTGAGCTCCGTGCCCGTCCTCGAGAAAATCGCGCATCATTCGCTCTTCGGGCCGACGATGTTCACCTATCGCAGCGAGCGCGGACAAATCGCGCAGTGCCGCTACTGTCATACGGAGCAAGAGCCGGCAAACACGTCCTGTATCAAGTGTGGCCGCGAGATGGTTCGGGCAAAATGCACCACGTGCAAGACTACAGATTTCAGCGAGTATGTACTGAATGGCGTGACGATCGAGCGCTGTCAGGTCTGTAACGAAGTGTGGATGGATCAGGGCGAATTTGAGCAAGTGATGACGTCTATGCCCGATATGCGGAAGCGCTATGAAGAGGGGATTCGGCACTCGGAACTCAAAGAAGCGACTGTCGAAGCGGAGTCGTTCACGGTCGGCTACGGGATTGAGCTTTCGACGCGCAAGATGGCGGATAAATTTTTCGGGAATTGGTCGTTCTTCTTTTATTGAATACGGCGCCTATGGCCTGGTAAGCTCGCGGAAATGAATCTCGATTTGTACTTCAAACGCATTCACTGGTCGGGCGGAACAAAGCCCGACCTTGTCACGTTAAGCGGACTTCAGGCCGCGCACATGACGCATATTCCGTTTGAAAACCTCGATGTCCTCCTTGGACGCCGCATTTTTCTGGAGCTGGAACCTCTGCACGATAAATTGGTCACGCGTAAACGCGGCGGTTACTGCTTTGAGCATTCCTCGCTCTTCGGCGCCGTGCTCGAGGAACTCGGCTACAAAATAAAACGCCACACGGCGCGGGTGACCGCGCACTCGGCACCAACCGAGGCCCCGCGCACACACATGATTTTGTCAGTCGATCTGCCTGAGGGAAAATTCCTGGTCGATCCCGGCTTCGGCGGCGTCGGCCCGCGCGTGCCGATGCCCCTCAAAGAGAACTCGGAGCGTGCCATACTGGATGAGAAGCACTGGCTCACGCGCGCGGAGCGGATTTGGACTTTGAACTACAAAACGCCTGAGAAAGACGTTAAAGGTTGGATCACGCCTCTCGACGAGGACAACTTGGTCGATTTCGAGCTCGGCAACCATTTCACCAATTCACATCCGAATTCGATCTTCCGCAAATTTCTAATGGTGGCGATTCGTACACCGGAAGGCCGCGTAAATCTCGCTAATAAAGAGGCGACGATCTACAAGAACGGCAACGCCCAAAAAGTTCCGATCGAAACGCCGAAAATACTGCGCGCGTTTATCCGTGAGTATATGAATATTGATTTGCCTGAAGTCGAGCATCTCAAGGTGCCCGGCATTCCGGAGTGGTAACGATGTCTTCCTTTCGCGACAAACTCCGCAAAGGCCAATTGCCTACCGAAGCCGAATGGGAAGAGCATCTCAAAGAGGCGCATAAAGACGAGCCGCGCATGACACCTGAGGCGTTTGCCGGCTATAAGACTGCAGACGGAAAAAATTCTTACGATGTCCTCGCGGACGTGATGCCAAAGGGCGACTGGCAGGTTCTCGATTTGGCCTGTGGCGACGGGCATTTAATTCCGTATCTATTGCCGAAGCTTGGAGCGAAAGCCCAAGTCCTCGGCGCCGATATGTCAGAGGATGGAATTCAGATCGCCCAAAAGCGAATCACGGATCCGCGGGTAAAATTCGCGGTCGCCCGCGCCCAACAGCTTCCACTCAAAGACGCTTCGATCGATTTCATCCTCTGTCATATGGCGCTGATGCTGATGGCTCCTCTTCCGCCCGTGATGACTGAACTCCGCCGCGTACTGAAATCAACCGGCGTGCTCTCAGCCGTCATCGGCGGCGGAACTTCGACCGGCTTTTACAAAGAGATGCAAAAGCTCACGGGCGTTTTTGTGCAAGCGCATCTGCCGCGGTATCACGAATCGAGGCAGGGGAGCGGCACGCTCGCCGAAGATCTCGCCGCCACCTTCGGCGAGGTCGACACTTACGAGTTTTTTTTGCACTACAATGTCCCGCCCGAAGGCGTGTGGGAGTACATGCGCAATATGTACTTCGTGCCGATGCTGCCCGATTCCGCGCAGAGAGAGTTCAAAGACGAATTGATCAATGCCGCTCGCGGCAAAGTCGACGCGAATGGTAAAGTTTCATTTCAGGTTCCGATGAGGCGTTTGACGAGTCCGGGATCAGCCGCAGACTAAAGATTGCTCACCATGTGAGCGCCGCAAATGGACCTAGGTCCGAAGCGGAAAAAACCTCATGACAGAATTTCTCATCCGCCTAAACTTGCAAAGTAGTTCAACCAAAAGGAGTAAGAAATGAAGTCCATTTTCGCGTTAGGTGTTCTAATCGTTGCAGTTGCAGCGGCGGGTTGCTCCTCCGGCGGTTCATCCAGCAGTAGCTCAGGTTCATCCAATACGGCGGTTACGGCCGTGACGGCGGTTTCGACCGGAATCAAAAAGGCCGGTACTGCCATGACCACTGGCGCCTTCCGTTTTAACGGTCAAGAGATGCCGAAGGTCACTTCTTCGTCCTGCGATGCGCATGGACAGCCGCAAGGCTTAAGCGGCACGTCCGATGCTCTCTATCCCGGCTATTTCACCTATTGTTCAATGACGGTCGATAGTAGCGGTGACACTGTCTTAGGCGCATTCGACACGCCGAACATGGTCAGCTGTCTACTCACCCAAGCCGGCATTCAGTACGGTGGCGTTCAGCAGACGGTTACGATTACCGATGCGATGCTTGCGGCCTGCCCGAGCGCGAGTGGCAATGTGCCGAGTGGCACAGTGATCACGATGACCGGTTCGTCGCCGGCTTCGTTCAATTCAAATTTCACCTACGGTGTGATCTTGAACATCGCGAGTTTCGGTTTGACTTTCCACATGGCGACTTCGTTCACGAACAACAAGATTTCATTCCTAACCGAGGAAGCGTGGAGTTCGCCCAGTGCTTACAGCGGAGTGGGAGCCGGAACGCTCGACACGTCCACGGGCGATCTGTGGTACGAGCGCCGCGACGAGCGGGGCACATGCACGACTTCGGGCAGCTGCGGTTGGAATCGCCACACGCGCATTCACGCGCTTCTGACGATGAGTGGAACGACGCCGACAGGATTGAGCTCGATCAGCTTCGCCTATTCGAATATTTCCTATACTCCGGGCCAAAGCGCCTTCATGGGCACTTTGATCACGGCGAGCGGCGATCTCACGACGGGGATCAAAGGCCGTTTGTGGCAAGCCAACGACGGATCGACGGGGTCTCCAGCGGGCGATACGGATTACACGAATGCGGGCCACTGGGCGGAAAACGCAGGTTCGTCTTGCTTTACGTCGGCGTCTGAAACGGCGACGACGTGTGGAACCGGCATATCGGGCATGAGCTCGAGCACGAATTTCGTGCTCGCCGGGAGCGATTCACACACGACGGTGTCGGCATGGTTGACGGCCTTCACTCCCTTCACGTTCACCAGCGTGAACGTAAACGACGATACTCAGTTTTAATTAGCGCTAGCAAAATCGGAATCACAGGTGCACTGGGGCTGCGGTTGAAACGCGGCCCCATTTGCTTTTCCCGCAATGGCACAGAGCCGTAAGTTCGCAATTACAATAGTAATAATCCGGCCTACTAAATTTTTAGTAGACATCTACTAAGTTTTTAGTAATCCTCTTGTTATGTGCCCCCGTGGCTGGAGGAGATTATGGCTAAACGACTTGATCGACAACTCACCGACGTCGAGCTCGAACTGATGCAGCTCGTGTGGAAACTCGGAGAATGCACCATCCGGGACGTCTTTGAGGCTCTGCCTCCGGACCGCGACCTGGCGTATACGACCGTCGCCACCATGATCAAAATTCTCGAGCAAAAGGGCGCGGTCAGCAGCAACAAGAGGGAGCGCGCGATCGTGATCAAGCCACGCATTCAGCGCGAGGAGTACGAAGCCGCTTCGCTTAAACATCTTAACAAGAGTGTTTTTCAAGGCTCAGCATCGACGATGGTGACGCGCCTCCTCGACGAAAACGAGTTGTCGGTCGACGAGATTAAAGCTCTGCGCAAACTCCTCGACGAGAGGTTGCGGTCATGATTTCGCTTTATCTCAAGATCAATTTATTCTTGCTCGCGGGATGGATCGGGTTTTCATTTTTGCCGCAGCTCAATTTGCGCGCCCGCTCGCGCAAGGTTTTGGCGCAAACACTTCTCATTTGTGCGCTTATCGCGGTGCCTCTGTTGTCGATGTTTCCTGAAGAGTCGTTTCCACATAAGGCATCGGCAGTTGCGGTCGCGGGAATGGGAGATGTGGATGCGGCCATTCAAACGGTCACGCCTCTCGGGCACGTTTTGAAAACGACTGTCACCGAAGCGAAAGAGATTCCCGCAAGAATTAAATTTTCCTCAGCGCTCCTGATCTGGTTGCTCATGGCCGGAATTCTCGCGATGCTCGCGCGCCGTACTCGTTCCTGGTGGCAAATGGCCCACCTGCTGCGTGACTCGCTTTCCCTGCATGAAATCGGACGCACATCGGTTGTCATTTCCGATCATGTCGCCGTTCCGTTCTCAGTAATGTTTTTCTTCCGCGCTTATGTCGTGCTTCCCTCGAGCCTGATTCCCTTCCGCGAGGAATTTAAAATCGCGCTCAAGCATGAGTTCGAGCATCACCGCCGCCGCGATACGCTGTGGGCCGTGTGGCTCGAATATTTGATCTGCGGGTTCTACTTGAATCCCGCGGCGTATCTCTGGCGTCGAACGGTTTTACAGTTACAAGAATTGGCCTGCGATGAAGCGCTCATCAGCCGGATGGGAATTTCGCAACAGGCTTATGGAAGCTGTCTCCTCAGGGTGGCGGAGATGGCGCTTGGCCGTCGGTTCATGTGCGCCGGTACCACGTGCATGATCCCGACGTCGGAGTTTAACGGCCACTCCTTTTTACGAAGGAGAATCACAATGTTCGCAACATATGAGCGCACCGGAGCCAAGAAGGTTTTCGCGGTCGCTCTCGGTACCATGTCCTGTCTACTAGTCTTTGCCGGCGCTTACTTTGCCGAAGCGTCTGTCCGTTCAAACGTCAGCGGTGTCAACCCCGGCACGCCCGTGTTTGATTCGCGCATTCAGCCGATCGCAATGGAAGCGTTGAAGAAGGGAATGTCCGATTACAATGCGTCCGCCGGCCTCGCGATCGTCGCCGATCCCACACGCGGCACGATCATCGCCGCGGTCTCGCTCAATACGGATTTCGATTCGTCGCTCAAAGGGGATTGGGCGTTGACGACGCCGATTGAGCCAGGTTCCGCGTTGAAGCCGCTGCTTTTGGCTGCGGCTGTCCAACGTGGCGTCGTGAAAGTCGATGACGTGTTCAAATGCGATTCGCCATATGTGTACGGCAAAAATCTGTTTCATGACGAGGGCACGGCCCAATATGACCGCCTCACCGCAGGCGACGCCGTCGTCGAGTCTTCAAACATTTGCTCGATCAAATTCGCGCAGAAACTCGGCGCCTCGGGAATCGAGGCAGCGCTGAAAGATTTCGGTATTGGCGCCGGCGGCTCGGCAGCGGAATATCCCGGAGCCCGCGTCGGCTACGTGCCCGCGGCGAACTCCCTGTCGGAGCCGGATTACGTCGCGTTCACTACGCTCGGCTCGACGGCGCGCACGCATCTACAGGTCACGCCACTCGAGTTGGTCGACGCGTATAGCGCTTTGGCCAATGGCGGACGCTTGCTGAAGGCGATTCCTGCCGACGGTTCGCAATCGACCGACATGATCCGCGACGTGGTATCGTCTGATACAGCCGCGCAAATCCGCGACGTGCTTCGCCGCGTGGTCACCGAGGGAACGGCCGAGGGAATCAATGGCAGCACAGTCACGATGGCGGGAAAAACCGCAACTGCAGTCGTCAACGGCAAGCGCCGGGTAACGGGCTTTGTGGGCTTCGCGCCGGTCGACTCGCCTAAGGTTGTCGTCTACGTCGCCTACTTCGATCCGAAGGGCCCCAAGCGCGCCGGATCGAACACGGCCGCACCGGTCTTCCGCGAGATTGTTGAGAAAGTCGTGCCACTCGCGAAGTGGTAACGTGCGGTGTAAAAGCTGGCTTTAGTGGCGGGGCGGGGAAATAACGGTTCTATGGCAAGTCGCAAGAACCTGATTTTGTCCGCCCGCATTCTTTTTCTTGCGCTCATCTATTTCGTCACTGGCAAATTTGGATTGGAATACGCTCTCAATCACTTCGCCACAATTATCTGGGCACCCTCAGGACTTGCGGTCGCGGCGGTTTTGATTTTCGGATACCGCATGTGGCCCGGAATTTTTCTGGGCGCTTTCGCGGTGAACTTCACGTCTGGCGCCCCGCTGATCGCGGCACTCGGAGTTGCGGGAGGCAATACGCTCGAAGCGTTGCTCGGCTGTTTTCTGTGTTTTCAACTAAAAGGGTTTAACATTTCTCTTCCCCGCCGCCGGGATGCGATGCATTTTGTTTTTGCCGCTGCGGTGCTAAGCCCGCTCGTGGCGGCAATAATCGGTTGCTTGAGCCTCTATCTTGGGAGCGCGTTGGCCTCCGGTCAAATGGTGCTCACAGGGGTGCAATGGTGGGCGGGCGACTGTATTGGTATTTTGACGGTGGCGCCGCTCTTTCTGATGTTCCGTACCTTGCCGGCGCGGTCCGAATTTACAATCAAGCGGGTAGCCGAAGGGCTCGTGGTAGCTTCGGCGATCTTCGTAATTCTCGCCGTGTTTTTTGTGGACTACTTCGCTGAACTCGCTGGCTACCGGGTCAAAGGGGCTTTTCTTTACCCTTTTTTGATGTGGGCGTCGATTCGGTTCGGAGTCCGCGGCGCCGTCTTGGCGACACTCGTGGTTTCGGCGACGACGATTTGGGCTACAACTCACGGCCTCGGTCCGTTCGCCGTACAATCGGTCCCCGTACAGTCCGTCCAGGTTTCAATTTTCGTGATTTCGTGGGCACTGATTAATTTAATTGTTGCCGCCGTGGTCGCGGAACTTCAGCAGAGCCGGCGCGCTCTTTCGCGGGCATTGAGTGCGCGGGATCTGTTTTTCTCGATGGCGTCGCATGAACTGAAAACGCCGATCACGTCGCTGAAACTGCAATTTCAACTCTTGGAGCGGGACATTGTCGAGGATCGGCCGCCGAAACAGGCTCTTTCCGAAATTGTGACATCATCGCTTCGGCAGGTGGGATCACTGCAGGATTTGGTCGACGATCTGCTCGACGTTTCGCGTATTCGCACGGGCCGGTTTACGCTGCAGCTGGAGAAAGTGAATCTTTCGGAAATGATTCGCCAGACGTGCGCGCGCTTCACGGGCCAGTTGGCGCGGGCGAAATTGGATTTGCGCCTGGAACTCGAACCGGAAGTGCTCGGCCGGTGGGATCGCCGCCGGATCGAGCAAGTGCTGATCAATTTGCTCTCGAACGCCCTGAAGTACGCCTCGCCTGGCCCGCTCACTATCCGGGCGTTCGCCCGCGGAGGCGAAGCCATGGTCATCGTCGAAGACACAGGACCGGGAATTTCCTTCGACCAGCAGGAGCGCATCTTTGAACGCTTTGAACGCTTGGATCCCTCAAATGCCGCTGACGGTTTGGGGCTCGGACTTTACATCGTAAAGGAAATTGTGGATGCTCACCACGGAAACGTGGGTTTAGTGAGTGCCGTAGGCAAAGGCTCTCAATTCTCGATTACGCTACCGTCTCAGCCAGTTTGACGGTTTCCAAAATACATTCAAGATCGGTGAACGGCTTGGTGAGGAAAGCACGAATGCCCATATTTTCGGTTTTGGGCTTGTAATTGGGATCTGCGGTCATCAGCACCACCGGAATCTGCATAAGACGCGGATTTTTCTGCTGCTCGACACGAAAGGCGACACCATCCATCCCCGGCATCATAAGGTCTAGGAGAATCACATCGGGTAACTCGTCTTGGCCGTTTAAAAAATCGAGCGCGGCCCGCCCATTCGCAGCTGTATTGATTTCATAACCGGCCCCGCCGAGCAGCACTTTCAAACATCGCGTAATGTCGGCGTCATCGTCGATGACCAGAATTTTGGAGGCCATAAATTCAGCCTAGGGGAATAGCACGGCAAAAACTAGAAGTTTTTGTGCAAGCGCTGAGCTGTTGGTACGCTTGAGACATGAAACTACTAATTTTGTTGATTGCCGCGCAGGCCGCCTTCGCTTCGCTCAACTCTTTGCAGATGGCTATGGCCACGTGCCAAGTGGATAAGGTGAAGCAGCTTCTCGCGGGAGGCGCGGATCCTAACGCGAATGACCGCCAGGGCAAGCCGATTGTGGGCTGGGTGGCCTCGAATCAACGGTGTACCGACGACACGGCTCTGGCTACATTGAAAGTGCTTGCTGAGCATGGAGCACGGTTCGAGTATCACTTGGGCAGCACGGATTTTCTCACGATGTTCGCCAACCGCCGTTTGCCGAACGCGCTCGCGTTTCTTGTGACCAAAAAGGAGAGTGGCGACCCAAGCCAGGCGCTGCATGCAATTTCTAGGAGCGGCGATCTTTCTTCGATGCGTGTGCTGTTGAATGCGGGCGCCGATCCGCTAGTCGGTGTGGCGCTGTCGAGCGCTCTGTTCGATGCGGTATCAGAAGGTCACGCGGACGAAGTTCGTGAAATGCTGGTGCATATTAAAGACAAACAGGTTGAAAAAGTGTTTTCTGCTTACAAGTTCGCCAAGAAAAAAGGCGACGAGAAGGTCGCACAAGTTTTCTTGGACGCAGGAGTGAAGCCTCCTCCTGAACCTGAGCCCTTAAAGATACGGTGTCAGCGCCAAGCACTCACACTTGAGTTAGAAAAGCTGACGTTCGCACTTAAGATCGAACGCGGATGCAAACTCGTCCAGGAATGCGCCGACCAAGTGCTCATCGATTGCAATTCGGCCGCCGATGGACCTGCTTATTATATAGACAAAAAGGCCGGGACGGTTTTAGCGACCTGCGGGGGCGCCTGTATGGGCGGGCACTGTACGAATTGTCCTCCTAAAGGGTGGACGTGCGAGTGTAAATTATGAGTCAATTTGAGGATAAGGGGGATCAAATGCAACTACCTGGAAAAACGGCATTGTGGACCGGTCGAACGCTTTCAATACTCGCGGCGCTGCCTTTTGTGATGAGCGGAATCATGAAACTCATGGGTAAACCGGAAGTCGCCCAAGGCATGGAGCATTTCGGTTGGCCGGCGACCTCGATCATGCTTCTCGCGATTTTGGAACTCGGCTCCGTGACGCTTTATCTTATTCCGCCTCTGTCAATTTTGGGGGCAATTGTGCTCACCGGATTCTTAGGCGGAGCCATGGCTACGCATATGCGTCTCGGTGAGCCGGTGTACCTGCATGTGTTGATCGGCTTCGTGATCTGGATGGGATTGTTCCTGCGCGAACCGCGCCTCCGCGTTTTAATTCCAGTGCGCGGCAAAGATTGTACGTTCGAGCGCAGCATTGAAATCAATCAACCGGTAAATGTCGTGTTTCCCTATCTCAAACGTCTCGACAATTTCAAAAACTGGAATCCATTTTTGAAGACCGAGCCCGATGCCAAACAGTCCAGCCGCGGCGTCGACGGCGAGGTCGGCTATGTCGGGGCGTGGGACGGAAAGAAAGTCGGGGCGGGTGAGCAGGAAATCATGCGCATCATCGACAACAAGCAAATCGATTTTGAGCTGCGCTTCTTTCGTCCGTTTTCCGGAACGAACGGCGCGCGTTTTGCCGTGGAAACGGCAGGCAACGGCAAATCGAAAGTGACCTGGCGTATGGACGGAAAAACGATGTTCCCCATGACGGTGTTCGGGCTGTTTATGAATCCCGAAAAAATGATGGGCGGACATTTCGATTCGGGACTCAAAGACCTTAAAACGATTTTAGAAAAACGCTAGAAGCCGGCGTCCGCGCGGGCCGCATTTCTCTCCTCGAGACTGAGCACGTGCGGCGGAACGATCGCCGTTTTGCCGTCACTTTCAAAGAAGGGTGACGGCTTTGTTTTTCCAAGTACCAGCCCTTTCAGAATAAACGGCATCACAATCGTAAAGCCCTTAAAGTTGAATTTCTTGGGAGTTCCGGGTGGCGGCGTTCCCTTCGCATACATCCCCAAGATACTCGCGCGCACAGGACCTAGAGCCTGATCCAGTTTGTTCGAATCGGCCGAAGTAAACATGCGGCGGTGAACTCCCATCCACGGAGAACCGGGCTGTGTGTTGGCGATCGGCGTGTTGCAGCACCTTGTGGAAAAGCGAAACATGCCTTTTGGGCCGAGCCGTGTGCACTTCACCTGGTCTCTGCCACTGACAATTCTGACATTTGCCGGGTGCGACGGAATGACCTCTGTGCCGCCATTGGCATCCAATAGGTCTTCGCGATGGAGATAATGCAAATAGGTTTGGCAATCGTCGCAGTAGCATTTGAGGCGCCCGGGCGTTTGCTTTGGAAAGGCTGTCAATTCGGCGCGGAATTTTCCGCATTCGCACTGTATGTTCATGGATCTAGAGTCTAGCCCATATGAAGTTTTCTTTGAAACAGCGGCGGCTCTGCGTCGTCCGGTTGTTTTTCCCTGGGATTGCTTTAAATTTTAGATTCTGTAACCGAACTGGAGATCAAATGAAAATCACAAAGGTTCTACTCGGGACGATCGGAATGATGGCATTCCTCTCGGCCTGTGCTACACAAAAGCCAGCTACCGACCAAAATGCCGCGCCCGCGAATTCAACTATGTCCCGCACGTCTGGGGTGACTCCGGTCAAAGACAAACGCGCGATGGAGACTTTGGAGGCGATGGCTAAAACGCTCTCCAATGCTCACTCCATGCGCTTTACGACGACAGTTATGAAGCCGATCCACGGTCCGAATGACCAATGGGTCCATATCCTGGCGGCCGATACGGTCGAGATGCAGCGGCCGAACAAATTGATGGTGGAAGCGAGCGGCGACGCCTATCCGCAAAAAGTGTACTTCGACGGCGAGAACTTCTCCGTCAGTGCTCCGGAAGACCATTTGTATTCGACGGAAAAGATGCCAGGCGATGTCGACGCAATGCTGGCGCAAGCACAGAAGGTGGGCGGAGTGAGTTTCCCCTTCGCCGACGTCTTGCTGGCCGATCCGATGAAATCGTGGAGCGAGGGTCTCGAGGGTGCGGCATACATCGGCGAGAGCACGCGCAACGGCGACAAGCTGTCGCATATCGCGCTCACAGCTAAAGACGTCGATTGGGAATTATGGGTTGACGAGAAAATGCACGTTCCGCGCATCGTTTACGTCAAATACACCGGCGCTCATCGCGCGCCGTCGGTCTTGATCGAGTTTCATAAGTGGAAGCTGAATGACAAGATCGCAGCTTCGAAGTTCCAATTTAAACCGATGAGCGGCGCTAAGAAAGTCAGCTTTGCAGCTCCCGCTTCCACAGGAGTGACGAAATGAAAAAACTAGTTTTGTTCGTAGTCGCGTGCATGATGCCTTTGCAATACGCTTCGGCGTGGGGCCGCTTCGAAGGCGGGATTCACCCGATTCATAATCCCGTGTTTCACCGCGATCCCGTCGTCATCCACAACACGTATGTGACTCACAGAGGTGGCGGCTGCATCGGCTGCGGAATTGCGGGAGCTGCGGTCGTTGGCCTAGTCGGTGGCGCGATCATCGGCGCCGCGATTGCCGCGAACGAACATCCCACGCGCGAGGTGATCGTTGAGCAGGCGCCGCCTCCTCCGACAACCATCGTGGTGACGGGTCCCCCGCAACCTATGTATGGACAGCAATTCGCTGTTTTGCCGGGCGGTTGTAATGTGATGAACGTAAACGGTGTGACTTACTATCGCTGCAATCAATATTGGTATCAGCCTTACATGGGCGGCAATGGGGTCTACTACACGTTGATTCCCCCACCTATGTAAGTAAATTCAAATAGTTAGCAATTAAACTTAAGAAACTTAATTTCGAAATTGATTTTATTAAGAATCCATGGCTATAATCTTAAGCATTATGGCGGACTGGAAAGACCTCACACGTATGACAAATGGAGCCCCGCTCGTTATCGAGCGGGTCAAAGTGCCCTCACTCGATCTCGCGATCGAGGGCAGTTTCGAGCTCCCGGCGCTCGCGCAATTCTCCCTCGAAGACCAGGTTTTTATCGCGCAGTTCGTGCGCAGTCATGGGTCCATCAAAGAGATGGAACGGCTCTTCGACGTGAGTTATCCGACCATCAAAAATCGTCTCAATAAGATTAGCGAAAAACTCGGCGGCAGCCTGGCGGTGGAAAACGATCCGCAGCCGGACCGCCGGGCTGAGATTTTGGACCGCTTGGAGCGGGGAGAGATCTCAGCGCGGGAAGCGGCGGAGGCGCTTAAGAAATGAAGCTCCTTCCGTGGGTCTTGAAGTTGCGGATTGTGTGTCCTGGGTTTTGGATGCCGACACTCTGGCTGCCTGTATTCCTGTTGTGGCCGATCGTGTTTCTATTCGCGATTCCGGCCTTCATTTTAGGATTGATAGCGATTTTGATTTTCGACACGCGTTCTCTTTTACGTTTTTGCCGGCTCTGCGGCGGACTCTATCTCACGTTGTGTGAGTTCCGCGGCACGCATGTGGACGTCGAAGGGGATGGGTCGCAAGTTTACATTTCGATTTTATAACGGAGGATTTTATGAACGAAGAAAAACGCCGCATTTTGGATATGCTGGCCAATGGAAAAATCAACGCCGCGGAAGCGGAGCAATTACTTGAGGCCGTGGGTACGGATCCTGTAGTGGGCGCCGTGAAGACTCCCAAGTATCTGCGCGTGTTGGTCGAGGACAACGGCGAAGAAGGCGGCAAGGTGAATGTGCGCGTGCCATTGAATTTGATCCGCGCCGGCGTGCGGTTAGCGGCGCTGCTCCCTCATGGCGTTTACGATCAAGTCAATAAGGCGCTGAAAGAAAACGGCGTCGACGTCGATGTCACGCAGATCAAACCCGAAAACCTCGAAGAACTGGTTCAACATCTCAACGAATTGCAAGTCGATGTAGAGGGTGGACGCGGCGAGAAAGTCCGCGTGTTTTGCGAGTAATCTCATTCTAAGAATGAACCGTTCGTCCAGAACTGAACGGCTTTCCACAAATTTCAGGCAGGGCTGAAAGTTTTAGGCTATCCTTTGGCTACACTCTAATCTGCACGTTGCCTGAAAGGAATTCGGCTATGAAAAAAGCATGGATGGTCGCCCTTGGTATTGCTATTGCTCTCGCCGCCTGTGGAAAATCTACTTCGACCGATTCGGATTCGACTGGTGGAGGTGGCGGTGGAGGTAGCTCGGGGATTCCCTCGGTTCTTCAACACACTTGGCTTAAGTGCAATACCTTGGACGCATCGGCCGGCTCGACATTGAATGGAAAAGTCGCCGAGACATATCTCACAATGACGGCAGGCGGGACTTTTGATTACAAAGTCGTATATAGCGAAGCCACGACATGCAGTGGGCCGTTTACGAGCGGATCGGAAGACGTCTTCGACTATGACCAGTCAGGTACTTTCACCGTGGATGCGACGAACACTGACGGCTCATACAATATTACATTCACTGTTGTCTCCCAGTACTGGACAGGCCGCAATGGTACGGTTGGCAATCCCATGCGCCTTGCGGTGAACGGCAACTGCAGCCCCTCGCCCAGCTTTACCAATTCGACCGGCGATCAGGAGACCATCTCGGGAACTGTGACCTGTGGAAGCGGCTTTTCTACCAACTATGAAATTCCGAGCCCTAAAACCACAGGCGCGACATTCAAGCAGGTGATTAGCTCAACTGGCGCGCAGGCGTCGACTTCGACGATGGGATCGCGTGACGATATTTTCTCCTCGGGACAGGCCGCGGCTTACCCGTCGTCAATGCCCGACGGTTGGTACCTCTATCAGTAGTGTTGCCTCGTATTTTGGTTAAAAAGGGCCGATCTGAATCGGCCTTTTTTTATTTGCGCAGGCCTTCCTCCATGCTATGACCCCTTTATGAAGTCTATATATCTTTCGATGACGGCTCTGTTAGCCTCTGTGGGACTCATTCTTCTGGCGATTGTTGATTTCCGCCGGGGCTTCTTGCTGAGCAAATCAGCCTACTTGTACAAGAATCCGTTCTTCTTATTTCACCCGTTGCAAGTGGCGATGATCGTCGTTGGTTTGATCGGCGTCCTCTGGGTGCGCCGCTCGATGAAAGGGTCAGATCAGCGTATGGCAAACGTCTTGTTGATTGGCTTGTTCGTCTTGCTATTGATCGATGCGGCCCTCTATCGCGGCGTCGCAGCTTCGCGCTCGTTGGATGAAGGCAAAATCGGACTAGGTTGGTTAACCGCGTGGGGCGTGACGGGACTCGTGCAACCTCTGGCGCTCGCGGCTTCGTATGTCTTAACGGTGTGGCATGCGACGGTTTTGAGTTGTTTGGGTGCCGGACTTGGATTGCTCGCCTTGCCACGGATTTTCCGCCGGGCGGCGGCGGCTGAAGGCTGGCGCGGTTCATTTTCGGGTGCGGCGTACGCTCTGACCCAGCCGTTTTGCTCGTGTTGTGCGGCGATGACTTCGCCGAGTTTGTTTCGTAAATCACAATCGACGAATTTCGCACTGGCGGTTTTCCTGGGTGCGCCTTTAATGAATCTCTCGACGTTGACGTTAGCGGGAAATTTGTTGCCGTGGCCCTACGCCTTGTTGCGAATTGTTGGTGGGTTGATCGTGACTTTAATTTTGAGTTTCTTGATCGCGCGCTGGATTGACGTCACTCCCGTAGAAAGCCGCGAAGTTTCAATGGCTGTCGCCTGCGACACGGATGCGCCATCGGACTTGTTGGTCAGCTGGTTGAAACTGAGCGGGCGCGTGGCGCTGATTTTGGTGCCGGCGATGATCGTGGGCACGATGCTCTCGTCGGTGATGTGGAGTTTCTGGCCGAAGGGTCTCGGCAATAGCGTAGGCTCGGTCGTGCTGACATCGCTGGTGGGAACTTTGGTGATGGTGTCGACGTGGAGTGAAATTCCGTTGGCTTCGCAAATGATTCAAAGCGGCCTCACAGGCCCAGCAGCTGCGGCTTTAGTGGCCTTGCCGGCCGTGAATCTCGGAAGTGTGTTGATTATTGGGAAGGTCGCGCGCAGTTGGACTTTAGCGCTCGCGCTTTGTGCGGGTGTGATTGTGACTTCTGTGGCGGTGGGAATCGCCTTCTTGTAGAACTCTGCCCGGGAAGAGTTCAATGCGCCTCTTCGCCGGCAATTCGCAGACAATTTCTGCGTCTGATCGCACTAAAACAGGGAAGGCAAACCAGCCCCAGATTGACGAAATTGCGGGCCCGGCGTGTCCATCCGCCTTCTTCGACGAGAGAGCAAAGGCCATGCCTCTGTAGAAAAAAACGGGATCGCTGCTGAAGAAACAGCGATCCGAAATCCGGACTGACGCACCGACCAGCCGGAAAAGAAGATGGAACCTTTTAAGCTTTCACGACCGGCGTGAATCCGCCCCAGAACATGCGCATGCCATCAAACGGCAATTTCTTCGGATCCATGATCGCCGCGAGGCGCGGATCGGCCATGACTTTCTTCATCACTTGATTGCGATGGGATTTGGATTTGTAAGTCGCCCATGACAAGAAAACGACTTCACCTTTTTTGAGCTTCACGCTCTGCGGGAACGACGTTACTTTTCCAGGCTTCACATCTTCCGCCATGCACTCGACGTAGTCGATCGCGCCGTGGTCGCGCCACACTTTGCCGCAGACTTTGGCGATCTTTTTGTATTTCGCGAGATTTTTGCGCGGAACGGGCAGAACAAATCCATCAACATAACGATAGGTCTTTTTCATAACTACTCCTTTAGTGGAGGATAAAGTATAGACCCTTTTCTCACTTTGGCAAACGAAGTGAGTTTATGTGGCCGGTGATTCGTAGCGGTAAATATGTCTTCGACGTCGAAGCCCTTCACCACCAATGCGTCGCCGACAAGCGAGCGATGGCAGCGCCAAGGCACCGCTTCCGCGCACATCATCACCAATTTTTTTCGTTTAGATTTTGAAATGAGCTTTTTCAGATTCTTTTTGAACTCATCTGTTTGCATATAGTCGGCGTAGCCACGGAAGTTGGCGTTGCGCCATCCCTTGTTCGGTGAATCCTTAGTCGTATGCCGCAAGCCGCCCAGACCTTTGATATGTTGGTATTCGATTCCCGCTCGGTTGAGCGATTTTTTTAGTCGCTCACTGCCGAATTGCGGGTTGTGCCTGCTTTTGGGAATGGTCCTGATATCAACAACAAGCTTCAATTTATAAGCTTGAAGAATCTTGAGGAAGCTCGCGATTGAGTGCGTACTATGCCCAATTGTGAAAATGCGAGCTGCGGTCTTCATAAGAGTTCTACACAGTTTGTCACAATGCAAGAGCCTTGCCGATGCGGGAAACTATCAGATCGGTACCAACAGACACGCCGGTCCGAAATCCGGAATGACACACCCACCAGCCGGAAAAGAAGATGGAACCTAGAGCGGCCTCGACATCGTCATCATCCATAGGCGAATGGCCACGACCACCAGAAAGATTGCGAAGGTTCGCTTCAGCATATAGTCCGGCATGCTCAACGCCAGCTTCGCGCCGAGAAAACTGCCGAGGAACATACCCAGAGAAATGAACAACCCCTCTTTGATATTTTCGCCGTTGATTTTTCCCGCGGCATAAAATGCGTAGACGCCTCCGAGGCCAACGGGAGCCAGAAGCGCAACAAGCGAAGTTCCGGTAGCGGCGACTTGCGTGAAGCCGAGTGCCAGTACGAGGGCAGGCACTATGATCAAGCCTCCGCCGACGCCGAATAGGCCAGCGAGAATTCCGGCCGCAATGCCAATGACGATGTACAGCGGAAGCATCATGAGAACCTCTTTCGTGGCGGTCTGATTTTAGCACTTGGCCTTTTAAGGCGCCTGAACACTAATACACGCGCACTAGTGCGAAGTAACCGTATGCATCGACAAAGCTGAGCTTCTGCTCCGCCAGAAAGTGCACTTTATCCGTACTGCCATGGGAGACCCGTCCCGCGAGCCGCAAACCGACGTTCCCGGGAATCAAATCGATTCCGGCTTCGGCAAAAGAGCCTTGAACAATAATACTGCTTTGCGTGCCGAGATAGTTCGAGCCCTGAAGCATCAGATGCACGTCTGTATCGGCGTCTGTCGCGAGATCCATTTCGCCGATGTACGCGCCGCCTTCGGCCCAAAGTTTGAAATGTTTGGCGTTGATCAGGCGGAACTGCAGCGCCGCTTGGAGATTGTATTCGGTCGAGATGAATTGGATATCGCTCGCCGTATAGTGAACATTGTCTGAGCCGGTATAATCGTAACTGAGATTGCCCATATTGTAGATCATGTTCACGCCGACGCTGATCCAAAAAGGCCCGAGCGCTTTGACTTCGAGACCCCCTTCGAGAAGAAAGCCTTCGTTTACGTCATAGACGTTCTTGGGTGTGCGCAAGGTCATCGTGCCCGCGCCAAACCCCATGTACATGTCGAGGTTGCCGTTCGCATTGAGTGGAGTGCCTGGTCCCAGACTCACGCTTGTACTGCTCGAACGCGAAACCGAGCCCCTCGAATTGTTTGAAAAAATAAATCCGGCCCACGCAGAGGGCGTACCAAACACAGCCGCAGCAAAAAGCAAAAGTATGCGGAATTTCATCTTAATCGTCGGAGGGCTCCATCGATGAAAGTTTTGGCATAATCGCCAACGCCTTGCCCTCGCCCCAGATCTTTTCAAAGCGATCGTGGTAGCGGCGGACGATTTTCGCGCTGGCCAGGTAAATTTGGTTTTCGTTATTGGCGATCGACGCGTGATTCGTGTAATTGAACGAACCCGTTTCAACGATCTTGTTGTCTACAATCGTGAATTTGTTGTGCATGATACCGCGCTGGTGGCCGTAGCGGATATTAATGCCCGCCTTGGCGAGTAAGCTGACGGCAGATTTCTTTTCTTTCGATTGGCGCTGATCGACAAGAATGCGGATCGTTGCGGTTTTGGATTTTACGAGGAGCTGATGCGCGAGTTGATCCAGGTTGATGTCGTAAATCGCGATGTCGATACTGTGTTCGGCGCTTTGAACTAAATGAATCAGCTTTTCGTCACAGTGCTCTTCAGGACTGAAACAAGTATCGCCGTCTTGCGGAATTTCGGTGGCCGCGTGAGTGAACGGTGCAAAGGCGAGTAGGATGAGAGTCATGAGGTAAATCATGACTCTCAGTCTTCCATAAGGCCGAATTAGTGTCTTTGAATTTCGCTAAAATATTTATTGAAGTTATCGCGCATGGCTTGCTGTAACGCTTCAGCCGTATTGCGGCAGGCAGTTGCGGCGGCGAATGCCGACTCGAACTCTGTCGTCGTTTTTACGTCCTTTATGCTTCCACCCATCGTGTACGTAAAATCGGCGGTCCACTGACCTTTGTCCATGCCCGAGGTATTCGAGTCGAGTTTATTGACTTGAATCGAAACCGGTCTGCCGTTCGGTTGGATCTTTTTAGCTGCGTCGAGTTCGGACGTCATCGCATCTTTAATGTACGAACCGACCGTGCTGTTGGCGGGCATGTTGAAAGTCGTCAGACGGCAGCTCATGTCTTTTTTCTGTAGCATTTTATCGACTTCGGGACTTGCGCCTTTTACGGAGACGTCTTTGAAATTGTCTTTCACGGTCGCCAGAGCTTGCGTGTTCTTGTAATAGGGATCGTAGTTGCGGATTCCAGCGACCGAGCAAGCGTTTAAGAGGAGGGCGAGCGAAATTAACGCGGCAAATTTAAAATTCATGAAGGCTCCTTTTGGAGCCTTCATCGCATCAAAATCCGCTCTTGGCACGCGAAAATTGCCGATTCTCTCTTTATGAAAGGTCTTTCATCAGGACGTGCTGTGGGCCAGAGGCGCCGCCTAGGTAAGGCTTCTCCACGGCTTTAAAATTCTCACTCAAATAGACCCTTTGGGCAGGTTCATTTCCGAAATTCACAGTCAGGTAGAGAGCTTTGACGCCAGGGCGCAGCAGTGCGTTCATGTGCGCGAGCGCTTGCCTCGCGAAGCCTTGCTTTTGATAGCGCCGGTCAATGAAGAAGCAGCGAAGGACGGCTGTGCCCTCGGCCTCCGGAACATAGGCGGAGTGTCTCTGATGATTGTAATCGACTGCGAAGAATCCGACTTGGCGGCCGCCGCTTGTAATCACAAAGCAGTCGAAGTCTGCTGCATCCTTCCAACCGTGCACGAATTTCTCCACATCCGCGGTGACGTAGGCTTCTTGGCCAGGATTAACGGCCAGGTTGTGTATGTTCCGGAACCGATTTTTATCGATCTCTTGAAAGTTGATCATTTGGATCTTGCCCTTCTATTGGTACTTATGTACCACTGTACCTAGGTTAACGTGGAGGCCTTTATGGTAAAGGGTAAAAAAGATAGTCTGGGCGACATGGCGGTCGAGCGGATTCAGACGGGAGTTCGCTTGGAGAAAAGGCTGGTGAAAGTGCTCAAAGGCCTCGCCGAATATAGGGATATGAGTCTCGGCGAATTGATCGAGCTGATCGCGATGCACGCGCTCGAGCGGCATCACGCGTTTTCTGCGGACGCGTTGCCCTTAATTAAGAAAGTGAAGGACGTTTATGGGATGGACTATGATGTGCACGATTACGAAAAGTTTGTTGAGTCTTAGTCTTTCATTGGCCGCGCCGTTCGCGTTTGCGAAAGATGAGCCGGCGACGAAAGTGTGGCGGTCCACGCGGGATCACTCGCTGTATATCCGCTATCCCTCGTGTTGGAAAGATTCGCCCGGGTCGCGTGCCTTTGATGCCGGCGAAGTGGTGGAGTTTCAGCCGGGAGACAAATGCAAGGACTTCACCGAAGGGCAGTGGAAGATTTCGTTTTGTTCGGGTAGCGGGTGCGCGAAGGCCTTTAGCTCGGCGGGAATCGTCTATAAAAGTGCGTTGCCGGCCGGCGTGACTTTGCGGCGAGTAGACTCGCCGACCACTTCGGTGTGGAATGCTTCGTTTGCCTGCAAGGCGGGTGCGGCGCATGCGGCGTTCAGTGGCAACTTAGCGGTTAACGCGAGTGAGGCGCGCACCCGCGTCGCGCCGACATCGACGTTGCTTTCGTTTTTGAAGATGGTTGGGTGTGATCTCTAGAGCGGGATCATGCAGGCGTGAATGTCGGTGTGATAGTAATAGTACGGCGGCCCGGGGCTGGTCGCGCCGGCGTTTACCGCAACGCCGTTGAGAGTCGTTAAACCGCCGGTGTTGCTCGAGCCGACGTAGTAGGTCACCCCGCACGCCGCGAACGCATAGCCGTTGGACATCGTAAACTGTCCGATCAGCGATACAAAAGGATCCGTGCTGCTTGTCGGCCATTGCAAAATGTTAAGCGGTGTCGCGATCTGCGTGGGATTCGTCGACCAATTGGTGCCCGAACCTCCCGCCATCATGATGCAAATTTCAGGTGAACCGGTGCAGTCCGCGCTAGCCGCCGTCCAGTACATTGTAGTCTCCGCTGTGTCGACCCAGGCCTGATCGACCGTTGACGTCGCGCTCGCGGGAGTACCCGTGATGGGGACAGGTGTGCCCCACGCGCCGCCGCTGAAAGTGGAACTCCAGAAGGTTTTAAGGTCTGTGCCTGAACACGCGCTGCCGTCAGCGACCGTTCTTGTCGATGTCCAGATGACCTGATTGCCGCTGTTGAAGATTGTCGGATTGTCGTCGTTGCAGGTGGACGAGTTCCAGGTAAACGCAACTGGAGTCGTGTAGGAGTTGTCACCGGTTCTGGTCGAGAAATAAATATTGGCCTGGCCGTTCGACTTTTCGTATTTAGCGAAGACCATGTGATCGCCGTCGAATTTTGGGGCGGCGAGACTGGTGATTTCGTTGAGATTGAGCGGCAGGTTGGTGAGCACCCAGCTTCCGCCCTGTACGACCGCGCGGTAAATATTGAAGTTGCCCGTGACGCCGGGAGAGTTCTGTGGATCGAAACCGGGAGTCGGTTCGCAGGAACTGTTTTGCGTGAGTGTGCTGTTGGTAAGCGACGTGTAGTCGAAGCTAGTGATACCGAAAAACAATTCACTGCCGGACCAGTATTCAGAATCGACCCAGCAGCCTGTCGGATTGACCGCTCCTGGCACTAGGTAGAGGTGTTTTCCCGCCAATGGACCAGCTAACGTGGCGCCACTGAGTTCGGGGCCGACTGGAAACGTGCTCGAGGAAGACGAGTCTGAGCCGGAGTTTTTGCATCCGGCAAATGCAAACAACATAAAGGTGAGGCACAGGGCCGCGCGCATTACTTCTTTTCGGCGGCCTTGCGCAGTTTCTGAATGAGGCCTTCGAGGCCGTCGGGCATGAGGGCGCCGAGTTGCACTTCGCGGATTTCGCCGTCGACTGAACCTAAAATGGTCGGGACACTGGAGACCGCAAATTGCTGAGCTAAAACTTGTTCGGCTTCCGTGTCGATGCGTGCAAACATGATGTCGGGATGTTTCTCTGCGGCCGCTTCAAAAATCGGTGCGAAGGCTCTGCAGGGCGCGCACCAGGGGGCCCAGAAATCCAGAATCGTGAGCCTGCAGCTTTCAATTTGGTCGTCGAAATTCGTGTTGGTCAAATCTATTAATGGCATTCGCTATCTGTACAGTCCGGCATGGTTTTCGTCAAGATTCGTGGCGTGTATCTTGCTCAAACTATATCAAATTTGTTCACCCAAATGGAGAGTATAAGTATGCGGCGTCTAATAGGAATTCTCGTGGCGATTATCCTCTTACAAGCCTGCGCAAAATCGGACGGTGGGAAAGCGGGCGCGTCTGCACCTGCGACCAAGCCGGCGCCGGCCGCGCCTAATCCGCCGCCGAATGCGGAGACTGTATCTCTTGATAGTGGAGCGCAGATCACCATTGATAGAAATAATCGCATGGTCTACGTCGAATATAAGGTCGATCAGTATCAAATGAAGTTCACATTGAAGACCGCCAATTTAGCCTGGCTGCCCGACGGTCAAGATCTACACGCGCGCTGCTCGTCCGCTCGTGCTTATGTTAGTATGCTGAGAGACGATCCGCAGTCAGGGCTCTCTGAGCCGGATTATTTGCCTCATCAAGCGGGCACCTTCAAGCTCGTGGCCGATTTCAGCCCACAAGCTCAAGATGTAAAAAAATATCTTGCGGACCATCAGCTAAACTATGGTGTCGTCGCCAGACCTTCTAAAATCGCGATCAAAGATATTGTCAGCCCGTCTCTGATGTTAAATCACGTGAATGTAGAGGATCTGGATAAACGCTTAAGTTCGCAGGATTTCGCACTTACACTCGGAGAGTTGTGCGATATCGATTCTCCCGACACCACGTTTATGCTCGTGGATTTCGGGGCGCCGGTTAAGATTGTAGTCGAGAATCCGTTTGTCGCGAAGCCGTCTGCTCCAGCAGCGCATTGAGCCGGCCGACGATATCGTCAAAATCCATCGGCTTGCGCATGAGGGCCGCGACGCCTGACACTTGCACGTCTGGCACCGCGGTCATCACGACGACGGGGATTGCGGCAATCGCCGGTGTTTCTAATTTTTGGTGCTTGAGAAATTCGTGGCCAGACATTCTGGGCATATTCAGGTCGAGAAAAATAATATCGGGGAGCTGGTCCATCGCGCGCAGCATTTCGAGCGCGGATTGACCTTCGGGTGCAGCGTCGACGACGTGGTTTTCCCACTCGATGATGCCCTTTAAGGATTCGCGCAGGAGGTCGTCGTCTTCGACGATCAATATCTTATGAACTTTCGCCATTCTGGCTTGCCCTCTTGTCCAATGGCAACTCGACCGTAAAATTAGCGCCCTTGCCGAGCTGACTTTCAAGAAAAACGTTTCCCTCGTGCGCGTCGACGATTTGTTTGACGAGAAAGAGCCCAAGACCCAATCCCGCTCCCTCATTCAATGTCGAGGCGCGTTCGAAGCGTTCAAAAATTCGTAGGTGATCTTTTGCTGCGATCCCTACGCCCTCGTCCCTCACACTCAGCCTAACGGTTTCGCCTGTCGTAAGCAAAGTGATTTGAATCGGTTTTCCCGGGGCGTACCGGCACGCATTTGAAATCAGATTGGAGAGCACTTGTTCGATCTTGTAGGAATCGACCCAAGCCTCGATCTTTGGCTCGATCTTGATTTCGGCCGTGCAGCCCGAGGCTTCGATTGCGGCCATCGAGCTTTCGATTGTGTCATTCACTAACGCGCTCAAATTCACGCGCTCACGTTTCAATGTAAATTTCCCTAAATTTAGCCGTGAAATATCCAGCATGTCGTTGACGAGTTTCGTGAGCCGATTGAGGCTATGATCGGTTTGTGAAGCGATCTTAATCAGCACTTCGCGGCTCAGCTCTTCGCCTTTTTCGAGCCGCTTCTTGAGCATTTGCAGAAGTAGTTTTGCTCCTGAGATCGGCGTGATCAGTTCGTGGGCGGAAATCGAAATCATATTGTCGCGCGCTTTCGTGGCGTTTTTGGCGACGTCGATGGCCTGGCGTTGGGCTGTGATTTCAAAAGCCACGCCAGAGAAGCGGGTGGGCTTATCGGTTCCGGCGTCATACATGCACCGCCCGCGCGAGTTGATCCAGCGCACCTCGCCCGGACGGGGGATGATGCGGAACTCGCATTCGTAGATCTCACCCTTCTCGATCGCGGCATCCATGACGCCCCTCATCGTCGGGAGATCTTCGGGATGCATCTTGCTCTGGAGAAGCGAGCGCTGGCCGGCGAAGGAGATGGGGTCGATATTCCACAGCGCGAGCATTTCCGGCGAGCAGTGGACTTGGTCATTGAGTAAATCGATTTCCCAAGTGCCCATGCGCGCGGATTCGAGAGCGAACACCAAGCTGTCTTGACTGCGTTTGAGTTCGAGTTCGGTGCGCTTGTCTTCGAGTAAATAGATAAAGCGCTCGTTGCCGGTGGGACCTTTGCCGATATGTTTGACCGTCACGGAAAAGACTTTGGCCATCTGCCCGGCCTGGAATTGTTCGTATTGCACCGGCGTACCCCTGAGCTGGGCTTCGCGGTACCTATTCGTCCACTTTTCGATGAGTGCGGGCGAGAGGCCCAGGGTGCTCATCTTGATGTTGTTCATTTTTCCGGGGCTTACGCCGAGGTAGAGCGCGGTTCGCGCGTTGCAGGTGATGTGGAGGACGTCGTTGGGAATGAGCTCGACGATTCCCATCAGCATGGGCGCTATTTCGAAGAAGCCCTTGAATTCGGCGTCGGTGAAGGTGTCCACGGGTTGATCTTGGCCGATGGGTGAGGATGGGTCAAACGCACGCAGCATGTCAATGGGATTCGAGAGCTTCACCTTGGCCCAGGTTCTCGCCTGAGGTTGACTCTCCAACATCTACTTCCATAATTGACTCATGCTCCAAAAGAATTTGCCTAACAAAATTTGTTTTGTTGCGCTCTTGTTTAGTCTCTTCTGGGCCACCGTCAGCCATGCGGACTGCTACGTCACTTGGAATTGCGGGAGCTCGGCCGCTTGTGCTTCGCTTTATGGATCGTATTCAGGGCAGCGGGGTCCGTTTTCTTCTTGTTCGGACTTTGTTCGGCGTGACCAGGTTTCGTCTTGCTCATGCTCAGCGAGTGCACCGAGTTTACCGGCCGGTGGCGATCCAGCCGTGCAGCTGGGCACGCAGCTCGGCAATCAACTGGGCGATCTATTTATCCAGAGTTTGACCCCACAGCCCAAATCTCCGGCGCAGCTCGAAGCTGAGCGCCAAGCCGAAATTGAGAGGCAGCGGCGTGAGGCGGAGAGACAGGCCAAAATTCAAAAATACTTGGATGACCAAGCCGCCCAGAAAAAGCAAAAGGATGCGGATCTCGATCGGGAAGCGCAAGACTCACTCTCCTTGTTGGACCACAAGCCTGCGGCTGTGGTCACAATGTCTGACGATGAATTGTTGGGCACGAATAAAAATATGGCGCCGAGCCTTTGCACCGAAGAACTGCGCGGGCTCTCGAACGATCTCGAGTCATTCGGTAAAGAGGCGCAAAATGAAGGTATGCAGTTTACGGTTGATGACGCCTTGAAAACGACCCGGCAATCCTTGGCCGCCGCAGGCAACGCGGCCGCCGATTCCGCCGCCGCCAAGATCGGCATGAAACAGTACGCAGACGATTATAAAATTCTAAAGGCCGAGGCTGAGCGGGTGAAAAAGGAAGCCGACGGTCTTTATGAAATAAAAAAGTGCGTGGAGACCAAGGGTTGCAGCCTCATTGAACTCAGCAAAAAATTTGACCAGGATTTTAAGGAATATCTGAAAAGTTTAAGTACACAAGGCCTTCACGAGGCCGCGGACCGAGTTGATAAAGCCGCTGCGTTTTACACGAATTACGTACATCGTCTCGAGCAACATAACGAAAAAATAGTGAATGGAGCTGCAAAATGTCTCGCCAACTGAAATTCGTCGCTTCGCTTTTGTTAGGATCCGTAGTCTTTTGCCAAGCCGCGCGTGCGGCCGGCGCGGACAGCGACCTCGAATTGCATCGCTCCAAGGCGCAGAAATTGATTGAGGCGAAGGATTGGGCTTCAGCCGAGAAAGAGGCGAAGGCGATCGTCGATGGCAATGCCCAGGATATGGATGGCTGGCTGATGTACGGGATTGTTGAGCAACGCCTCGAGCATAATGACGAAGCGATCAGCGCCTATCATAAATATTTGGATTTGAACCCGCCCAAGGACAAAGCCGACGCCGTCCGCGGCAAATTGGCCGATCTGGAGATTCGTTCGACGAAACAAAAGACTGAAGCCGATTTAGTGCACCAGGAAATGTATGGGCCGCGTTCGCCGGGCATTTTTATCGCCTATGCGCCGGTCTACAATCCGTCAACGTCTTCCGTTTTTGGCGGGGATGTAAGAAGTAATTTTCAATTGGGCGGTGAATTTAACCGCGTGATTATGGGACTGCAGTATAGTTCGGGGAATATTCCACATCTTCTGACGCCGAATAGTACGGGCGATACGTATACGGCGGCCGGTCCGGCTACGTTGAAGACCTACATTTTCTTTTTTGAATTGAATCCGATTTTGACCGAGCCGTTTAAGGATTCGACCGGCGCCTTTTCATTTTATATTCCGATTCATATGGGCGTATTTGAGAATTCGGTGAATGTGCCGTCGGGCGTGAATTCGGGAACGTATTCGAACTTTGGTATGGAGTTGGCGACTGGCGTGGGTGTGGAATGGTATAGCCGGTCACCCATTAAGATCGGCGCGACGGCGCTCTATCACTATGGTTGGGGGTTTGGTGGATTGACCAATAGCTCGTCGGATTCGCAAAATGCTCTCGAGAATACGTCGGGCACTGTGGGGTACGGCGGGAATGTCGGTTTCGAGATGAAGCTGACGCTGACTTATTTGTTTGGATATGAAAAGACACTGGCGGAGAAGGCCGGGGCGATTTAGATTTTGTCTTGAAGGTGCAGAATTTTGTAAGTGTGTTCGTCGATGTCGATGATTTGTTGAACGAATTCGGAATTCATCGCATCGATGGGGACATTGGCCACATGGAGCACTTCCCGCAGTTTTGTACTCAACGCATGCAATGTGCTGAGGGCTTCCGAGAATAGCTGTTCGCGTTCACTCACTTCATCTTTTAGGGGTGGCCAGTTCACAATTTATTCTCCCCAGTCGCTCCGTCACATGTCAATATTTGGTGAAGTGCTTCGCAATTGTGGAGGGACCATGAAAGCTTTTTTGATTGTCTCAATTTCAGCGTTTCTCCTTGCTGGCTGTGCCTTAGGACCGACGGCAGAGAACACTTCGGGCCTCGAGGTCACCGTGAAATCCCTGAAGAACCATTCTGAAGGATTGGATATGTCGGTGGACATTCACAATACCACTCACCAACTGATGGGCTTGAGCGAACAGGGATCCGTCAGTGTCCTGCTCGATGGCTCGTATCGCGTGAGGGCGCGGCTTCCGGAAGGTGTGGAAATTCAACCGGGTGAAACGACTAATGTGAAAATGGAGTTTGAGTTTATTAATCAGCCCCGGATTTACAAATCGGGCCTGTTGGAAATTTTGCCCAACAAAATGTTTAAGAATTGCGCGGCGGCCGAAAATGATCCCGATGTGGTTCAGAAGAAGGTGAAGGCCGAAGTGCGGGATGTGTCTTCGGAAGTGGTGGAGTCGCTCACCTGCGATCGGCCCTTGAAGAAGGCGATTCGAGTGGGGTTTTAGCTCCATGATGCAGGGGCTTTTTATTTTCTTATTGGCGATCCCGCAGCTGTCGCACGCCAAGAGTCCGGTCAAAGACGTGAACGGCGTTTTTTCTGAACTCGCGGCGCTGGGGCCGCAGGCGCGCCTTCTCAAGTCCACGCAGCTCTTTATCGATACGCCTACGGGTCTAAATCCGCTGGGCGAGGGCCAGGGCCTTGACCCGAATCCGCTTCTTTCATTGAAGAAATTCGATTGTACGACCTTTGTTGAGACCAATCTTGCGCTGGCGTTTGCGAAAGATGCGCAAGAGGTTCCGCTGGTGATGAATAAAATCAGATATCAAGACGGTAAGGTCGACTTTTTCCGGCGCAATCATTTTATGGTTTCCGATTGGATTCCCGCGAACTCAAAAAAGGGCTTTGTCATCAATGTGACGGAGAAGTTAGCGCAGAACAAATCGGAACTGCGGACGGAAAAGAAGATTTTGAATAAGACGGTTTGGTTTTTTCACCGCACTATTGATCTCATGGATCAGCAAAAGAAGCCGCCCGCCGAGATTTTGGCAGAGCTGTCGCGTGTGCCTGTTTTACCGGTGCGGGAGGAGAAGGCGACTTATCTGCTCGCCGACGCGTTTCGCGCGCACGAGGTGGAAATGGCGGGCAAGTTGCCCGAGGTTTCAATTGTCATGTTTATTCGAAATATTCCGGCGGTTCCGACGCTCGTGAATCACATGGGGTTTGTGGTTAAGAAAGAGGGGCGGCTCTACTTGATTCACGCGCCACAGGCTAAGCCTTGGCGCGTTCAGGAAGTGCTTTTGGATGATTATTTTAAGGATATGGACTCGCATCGCGCGCCCGTCGAGGGGTTGCTGTTTTTGGCGGTGGGGAAGGGGTAATGCTAGCGCCGGACTTCGACCGTAGGGTAGTCCTCAACGTAAGACTCTCCCTGAGCGCCGTAATAAGTCACTTTCCTCTTCTCGAAGTCCACGTCATAGCCGACGACTCCGGCTTCCCATGACGCCTTTAGAAATTGAGGAAATGTACTTTCACCGTTTTGATCAATTCTTAAAGCGCGGATCAATGCGGCCTGATCGAATTTAGGAATGTCAGACGCCCCGCTTGTCAGAGGTGTTCCTTGGTTCACGACTGCACCGAGCTTTGTCAGATAAATGCTTTGGCAGGAGGGGAGCGACCATATGTTTCTGGTCACTCCGGCCAGGCGAAGAGTCTCGGCCAGGACGGGAAAGCCACCAACCTTCGGGCGAATGCTCATCGCGAATTTTTGGGCTTCCATTAGGTTTTCTATGGCTTTGCTCATGTTTCTCTCCAGCGTCTTCGTTGACGCGGTTACTGTGACCCCGCTAAGGCTTGGCCTGAAATTCCATGTAATAGAAATTAACTGCCTGTTCGTCTTGAACCGGCTCCCGATAAGTCGGCGAGTAGCCTGAAATCGCTCCCATCGGATCGTCGATTCTTATTTGGTAACCGATCGGCACCAGAACCGTGGTTTCACTCGGCGTGTTTGCAAAATAGCTTTTAAGCACAGCGACCGTTTTGTCATACGCCGGATTGTGATCGGCCGTCTCATTCAGTAAGCTAAAATACACATCCGTCGTGACCCGGCAGCTATATTCTAACGCGACTCTCCTTCTCAACTGGCTCAGGTCGACCGAAACGCATGGGAAAGACTTTCCGTTCGCCTCAATATGGCCGGCGGAGAGATCGCGCTCTACGAAACCCTTACAGCTCACATCGAATTCGCCGTCGTTGTTGTTATTTGCGTTGTCGTAGTAGTCCGCGTGAAGAGTGAACGTGCTCTTCAACGTTTCCGCGTAAACGATGCTTGAGGAAAGCAAAGTCAGAATCGCGAGTAGGCGCAGCATTAGATCCCCCTAGGTTTAGAACCGATATTTCAGGTTTAGAAATAGTGGCAAAAATTGAGGGGAAAGCAAAACACGAAATCACTGCGTTATTGGAGGCGGGGCTTGAGAATCGAACTGGCAGTTTTCGGGATTGTGCCGAACAATCTTCAGCTTTACGATATGGATTCGAAAGCGAAGTTAGAGCCGTTTTAGGCGGGTTGTATGCGAGTTTTTGAGTTTGGCTGGTTGGGAGACTGATGCCGTTGAATTTCACGATCGATCGTCAGAAAGATTTCTTGCGGGCCGCCATCCTGTTTGCGATGTTGCTCGGCCTAGAAGCGAAAAATTTTTATCGGGCTTTTTTTGGTTCGTTTCATCTCCGCTTTCCTATTTTTGATTTGGAATTCGCGCACTCGCTTCTTAACTATCGCATCGTCTTCGTTGTTTACATTGGATTCACTCTTTTGGCGTGTTATCGGCGTTGGTTAGTTCCTGCGGGGATTTTGGGGGCATTGGCCTGTTTTCTAACCATCAATCTTAATCTCGATCACCGCCTGCAGTTTCATTATCTTCCGGCATTTTCTTTATTAGCATTTGCGGCTTCGGAAGTACTTGGGCGCTCACCTGCGTGGAAAGTCCGGTCAGACATCCCTATCACCCTGTTGCTTGGATCGATTTACGGATTTGCGGCCTTTCACAAATTAGTCAATTTTCATCTCATGCAGCTTGATTTGCCTTATCAAGTGCTTCGACAGGCGAACGGCGTATTGGGACCGCTCTGTTCCGATGTTAGCTGTGCACTGTTGGCTGTCACTTCGTGGATCGTCGTTCCGATTGAGTTTTCGCTTATGATTCTTTGTCTTTCACGGCGTTGGGTGAGGGAGAGATTGGTTCTCGCAGTTTTGTTTCATTGGACTGTGGCTGTACTCGCTACGATTTCGGTTGTCTCTCTGTCAATGCTTGCGCTTCAATTCTATCTGGCGTTCCTGCAACAGCCCGTGACCTCGCAGAAATTACTGTCGAATCGGCGCTGGAAGGTTTGGCTTGCCGTCGGGGTTTTATTGGCCGCCGGCTATTTGGGGCTGCACCTCATTTTGGGTTCGTCTTGGGGGCCATTGGTTAAAAAGGCTTGCCGGGTTTCGCTTGAAGTTCTGCCACTGGCATTTTTGTTATGGCCGTTTATTTGTGAAAAGATCGAGCGTAGTTCGCCAATTATGCCCTTTTCTGCAGTTTGGCGGGCTATGGCTTTTCCCAAGGAGACGGCGGACTTTGCGCTCGGTGTTTTTTTAATCGTTTTGCTCCTATTTGGATTTTCGCCACTTCTCTTGACTGATGGCTATGCGACTTCAACTTTGGGTTGGGATATGTTTTCAGGAGGCTATCGGCGCACGGCGACTTATGAACTCAATGTGCCGGCGAAGCATTGTTTTTATGTCCGCCAGTCAAATCTTCTTATCGAGGGAGAGGCTGGCGATCATCTTACATTTCAGGCCAAGCATGCGGCTTATCTTCAGGATCTTTTATGGTTTTTTGGCGAGAAACGGCATTGCATTGATCGAAATCAGCTGAATCCCGCGGGAGTGGCGCGCGGGTATTTTCAGGTTGTTCGGGATCCGACGGTGGATTGGTTTGTTTTGCCGGCGGGGGAGTAGAACCTACTGTTCCACGCAGAGCAGTTGTTGAGCCGTGTTGCAGTATTTCCACGCGTAGATGTAGATGTCGCCGAGTGTGGATTGGCGCATGTCCCAATAACTTGAATAATCCGCGCCGCTGCCATCGTTGGACGTCCAATCTTGGCAAATGTCGCCGTTGTTATTGCCGAAGTTGGGATTGTTGTCCTCCGTCCAGTCCCCAACCGCATTGAGGGCAGTCCATGCAAAATAGACGGTGTTGGTGACGACGCCGCGGCTGAGCGAACTAAAGAGGCCGTTGCTGTCGGTGGTTCCGATAGTGGCGCCTTCGAAGCTGACATAAGTGGTATTGGGCGAGAAGACCCAGTCCGTGTGTTCGCTTAGGCCGCCGCTGCAGTTAGGCGTGGTACACGCCACGCGGGCGGAATTGACGAGCATGGCTTTATAGGTTGCCGAGCTGTTCCAGGCTGGCTTATTCGTATCCGAATTGCAGAGGGCGTCGGCTGCCGCGATGGCGTTCGCTGGCGTTGTGCCAAATTGTCCATCGTGACTGGTCCAGGTCATGAATATCCGTTTAGCTCCACCGGGAATCGGCGACGTGAAATCTGATCCATTCGCCATCGACGCCGGCGAAAAAGTCGTGGTGCTGTTCAGACTTGCATTGCGCACAATCCATTGAGAGTTGAAGCCGGCGATGTTCAATATTTTAGTTCCTGAAATGAGTACGTCGTCGGCGTAGTAGGTATCTCCATTCGCTCCGGCCAAATCGTCGACCGTCGACCAGGTGCCGTCACCGCGTGTTGCGCGCAAAATTAAGTGATCCAGGCCCGACGCATCCACGTACCTGCCGGAGTAATAAACGTAGTCTCGCGAATCGACTTTCATAAATCCGGTTTGGACAGTGGTGGCACCATTCGGGCTATAAGAATCGATTGTCTTCATGTGGACAAAAGAGTCAGTCGTGCCACGCACGCGCATCGATGGCGGAGAGCTTCCGTTAGCGTAGTAATTTTCATTCAAAATCAAGCCGGAGTTCCACTCTGTCAGGGAGAGGATAGTGCCATTGACGTCCTGAAACACGTTTGTCCATGTCGAACCGCCATTGCTGCTCATGCGGACAAGTTCGGAGTTGGTGACAGCGTCACCGCCGTAAACGTAGATATTTCCCGATGCTGCGGCCAAAATTCCTGTCGCCTGGGTGTAGTTGTGATCAGGCAAATAGTATTGATCCACCACATTCCACGTGGCTCCATGATCCGTTGATTTGATCACAAACCATTCAAACAAAACCCTGTCGGGATCTGAATCCTGACTTGTGAGCGTAATTTGTGCGCCGCCGGCGGCGTAAATATTATCGGATGCGTCCACGGCGATCGCTTCGAGGTAGGTGGTATCGCCTGCGGCCTGGCCTGTATAGACAGTTGACCAAGTTGATGATCCTGAAGGCAGCTTTTTCACCTGACCTGAACTGCCAGAGGAGCCTGCCGCAAATACGTTTCCAAGTGAGTCAGTCGCCATGCCAAATCCCGAACTGGAGCTTTGACTGAATGCCTGTGCCCAAGTGCCGCCGCCGTCAGTGGACGCGAGCATGACCCATGAGCCGCCCGCAGTCCCTGAGATGTAGAGATTGCCCGAAAGGTCTTGGCCACCGTAAGTGGCCAAATCTGCCAATTCCCCGTTGGAAACCGGCGTTGTGACGCTCGAAAAGTTCGAGGACCAGTTGGATGAAGCGGTGGTACTGGTACCGCCGCCGCTAGTGCAAGCGGAAGTAAATGCGAGCACCAGAAAAATATGACAGCGACTATAACTCGAGCCTGTGATACGCGGCATGTCTGTGCTCCATTGATATTCTTTTAATTGATCGGAATGCACCCGTACTGGCTAAAGGGATTGAATTTACAATCTGACGACGCGTCCCGCAATGGGATCGGCCAAAGTTGATTGTGCCATAACGGATCGCAGTCATTGAAAACTGAATGTCCGCCCGGGATCACCAGGTCAAGCATGCGGCTTATCTTCAGACTTGAACACGTTGGAGCTTAGCGAAACGGACGGGCCCTCTGTGCGTTGCCGGGCGAGTCGATTCTATAAATCTTATTTACATAGATGCAGAGGTTTTATGCTGCGCCGCGAGCTTGCTTCACTTTTTAACACGCTTTCCTTTAACGAATGTAGAATGAATAATGACTCTCTTTAGAAATATTCTCCTGCTGCAGTTGCTAATTCCAGCCATGGTCTATGCCCAGGATGGAATTGTGGTCGCATTGAAAGGCTCTGTCTCCTCAGAGAGCCATGGCCAGACTTCGAAATTAAAGATCGGCTCGCCCGTCAGTGACGGGTCGAGCGTGATCACCGGGGCCGGTGCTTTCGCGGTCCTCTCATTGCCCGATGGAACAAAGTTGAAGCTGAAAGAAGACACTCGGGTTCAAGTTCATATTCCACCGCCTGAACGTCGAGAAACCACTGTTGTTGAACTTGTTACTGGAGCCATTTTTGCGGCCGTGAACAAACATGAGGGTCAAAAATTTCAGGTCAAAACGCGCATCGCTGACGCCGGTGTTCGAGGCACTGAATTTTTCACGTCGATTGGCGAAAAGGACGCGTTCTGGTTATGCGTCAATGAAGGCTCTGTCGATGTGACACCAACCGGATCTCAGAAACCGATTGCCGTTCCTCAGGGCCTAGGAATTTTGGTCGAACATGGTAAGAACCCCGATCCTCCTAAGCCCTACGCATGGACAAAGAAATTAAATTGGAAAATGGAAGGCGATGTTGAAGACACTACCGAAATCAAAATGGAATACAAAAATCTTCTGCACTATCACTATGACTAAAGTTACGCTCGGCTGTTGGTTTCTCATCGCTATTGCGCCCAGCTTGGTTTTCGCTTTACCGCCGCAACCCACGGTCCCCGGGGGTATCGAACCTGGTCTTGCGGTGAGAGCCTTTAAAGATCTGGGATCCATAACCCTCGCGGCGGAAGCCGGCGCATTGAATGAGACGGATGGCCGAGACTACAGAGACATCATGTTGGGCGGCTATTATCAGCTGACGGAAAACTTAAGCACCGGATTGTTTTATGAGCGCGCCTATGGGTTGCGCCACGATGACGATTGGAACAAGACGACTGGGACTTGGAGTTGGGCCGACACGAATTCTCGGGGAGAAGACTTATTGATCGCTGATTTAACCGCCCGTTTCAAGGTTTTCGAGAGCACGGTCTTCGAAATTAAAGCGCGTTACTTGGACAACCTCTTCAATCAAAATCAGACTCTGTTTTTGCGTCCAGGTTTGACCTATTTTTGGCTCAAAGACGAGCAGCCGTTCATGAACTTCTTTTTGCAATATGAAATCGATCTTCCATTGAACTTCGATAATGAGCAGGTCGACGAGCGCTGGCTCTATTTAGGCGCGCTTTATCGAGTGATGGAAAACGTAGATGTCGGAGGATTCTATGCGCTCAATTGGCAAGCCTGGCATTCGAGCGCCGATTATCTGGCGAAGCTCGGAAGTCCGTACACGGTGACGTCAACTAGCGCTGTGATTTCGGCTCTTGCGATTGTGCATTTCTAGACGGAATTGAAGAATCTGCATCAATTTGAAGCGGGGAATGGCTACAAATCGCCCGACCTTTGTATGAATCGATTAACGTTGATTTCGCAACTGAATTTGTTTGATAGAGTAAAGCATGATGAAGGGTTTGTCGCTCATTCTAGGCTTGGCACTTGCTGCTTGGTGGTTCATTCACCCGGGCGCTAGGAAGGTAGAGCGGCGAGCTCAGATCCTGCAGGAAAAAGACAATTTCGAAAACCAAGCCGTAGCCATAGCCGACTCCGTGCACCAGGTTGAGCAACAGCGCTCGGTAGCTTCGGGAGACTCTCAGACCGCGGCTCCGACGGTAAATCTGGCCGCGTCTACTAGTCAAAATGCTAAGCCTGTCCTTAATCCATCGGTTAACCCGCTCCCGCAATTGGAAGTTTTTGGGAAGTGGGCAAAGCGATATAAATCTGATTCTGAGTTTCGCGCTAACGTTGACGACATTTTTAAATACCCGGATGGTTTAGACGTTAAGCTGACTAACCTTCCGCGGATGTTCTCCATAGAGTTAAGCGAAAAGCTGACGACCCAAATACGGTCTGAGCTGGGAGCCGACGCTGAAGGGTTGATGGTTTTTCAAAATCAGAATCTTTATCACGATTTAGACGATACTCGCATAGATCCGGACCTTCCTTTGTGCACATTGAAAGTTGTACGTGACGAATTCTATACCGTAGCACCTTACAAACTGAAGATCTGGTTTGATAAAGCTACCTTTCCAGTTGAGACGAAAAGAAATTTTCGCGGAATTAAATTTTCGGTGAGCTCTACTCATAGGGACGACATCACGCCGGTTTATATGACATGTGGTTTTGTTTCTGATACGACACCGAATGACGAATATACGAAAATTTCGATTGGACATCTATTTGTGACCATGGGGTTTTCGTCTTTTGTTCCGGATGTTGTGTCGGGAAAGTGTGGATGTAAGGTCAAACAGTGATGGGAGAATTCTATGCTCAGATTTAGGCATACGGCTTGGGGAAATCTCATCGTTCTTGCGGGTCCTATGATTATTGCGTTTGTTACGGCAATGAGTTTTCAGCCAAGGTCCGACACTTTGAGCTTCTATCTGGGAATTGGACTAATGATCGTTGGATGGTTTGTGCTTGTGGCTTCGAAGTGGGATCAAGTGAGTAAAGGCGATTTTTGGACTTTCGGAGTGTCGAAGGACAAACCTAAAATGCGGGTCCTTTATGTTCTTAGTTATTTTGTGATGGTCTTTGGGTGGTTGATGGCTTGCCTTGTTAGCCACTAAGACGAATCTTACGCACCGTTTCGCCGAATCGGCGAAGCTGTGCGTCGTTTTCAAAACAAGTTTTCTTTAGTCTACAGACTGTCACGGTGATAGCCTACTACAATGAAATATTGCGCTCTTATCTTTTGTACTCTTGCGGTTGCGGCCGGAGCGACCGTAAACGCCAGTGTCTTTTTCATCCCTAACTATTACCGCCATGACATTGATCCCGATCTCTACGCCTCGCTGGGATGGTCTACGCGGAAAACGTTTGGTCTGGAATACTCGAACACCAAGTCGGCTCAAAGCTACGACTCCGGCGCTTGGAGTAGTGATCTTCAAACCACATCACAGTCCTATTATCCCTTTGCGTTCTATCGTTTTGACGATGGATTGAATTTGCAGATCACAGCTCCGCAAACACGGATTTCACGTCATGGAGGGCCTGTTCTCAGCGAATCAACCACCGGGCAGCGCACCTATGCCATCGGCGCCGGATACGAATTTGCCGACGTGCCGATCGCGGTTAGTTTTCGCTATCTGCACTCGAATGCTTCGAAAGTTGAATATAACACTTTGGTAATCGACAGCTCATGTAGTTCTCTTCCGTGTCCTCCTTTTAATCCTGACTTCAGTTCGAGCTCAAACGAAATGCAAATTGGCTTTGGATACCGCCTGCCCGGGAATAATTATCTCGGCCTTGCGCTTGACCAATATGTTGAGAATACGCGGTTCGATGCGAACGTTTTAACTCAGCGAATTGGTGTTGGTTATGGATCTGTTGTTGGGGAGAAGGAGAGTCCTACTGCTGCTCTTGAGACTGGATTTTTCATTGCCAATGGTTCTGGGACTCAGACTTATTCTTTGGTGATTCAGGGGCTGCGAAATATCCAGGATTGGCAAGTCACTGGGGTCGCACAAATTCTGAGAAACGACGGGCCGAATCCTGATTATGAGTATACGGCGAAGCTGGGGTGCGATTACCAATTCTCCGTCTTTTATGTTGGGCCTGAGGTGAGTTACTTTGTTGCTAATTCGCCGCTTGCGAGCGTGGCCGATGTTTCTGAGACTGCGTTCGGGTTGGAGGCGGGGTTGCGGCTCAAGCCTGTGGTGGTGTTTTTGAGTTATGGTGTGAGTGATCGGACGGATAGTTTTGGGAATATGGGGCTTTCGCAGGCGTTTTTTGCTGATACGAAGACGAAGGGTGCGCCGTTTTCGGCGGGGTTGTATGCGGGCTTCTAAAATCATGACCTTTTCGCGCTTCGCGATCACGTTAATGCTATTTGTCGGTCGATATGGATTCGCCACTCCGTGTGATGGAATCGCCAGGTCCGCAACAGCAGAAGACTAACGATCGCTCTGCGTCATATAAAAACCGAACTTATTTGAACTAAGGAATCATGGATTCAGGTCTGGCCGCTCCAGCTTTTTGGTCTCAAAACAGTTCCTGTTTGATAACCTGAGGCGGTGAGATATTGGCGCCTCATTATCGGCCAGGCGCACATCGACCTACTGAGGCGTATACGTCTTCCCCTGAATCAACCCACGCTCATCCACGCCCACATTGCTAAACGTCACCGGCACAGAAATCCCACTCTCCTGATCCGAATCCACCTCAAAGTGCAAATGCGGCCCCGAAGTACAACCCGTGTTGCCGCTCAACCCAATCACTTCGCCTTGAGTGACGGTGTCACCTACAGCCACTTTGCTCCCATTGTGCGTCAGGTGCAGATAGTGCGCGCTCGTCCCATCCGCGTGATTCACGTAAATATGATTCTCACCGGCCGCGCAGCCGTCGCCATCCGTTTTGCTTTGCTCGACTTTGTAAACGACGCCCGCGCGCGCCGCCACCACGTCAGAGCCAATCGGCATCTCGATGTCGTACGCGTACTTCGAGTTGCCTGAGTGCGACGCGGCTCCGCAATTTCCTTGCGCGACAACGCGCGCGACACCCACCGGCCAGGGCGCGACGTACGCCGACGTCGTGTAGTCCGAGTAGCCGTCGCACACGCCGGTCAACGACATTTCTTGAATGCCGCTGCCGCAGCCGAGGAGGGCGGTGAGCCATATCGTAACTGTGATTATTTTAATCATCGCTTGCTCCTCAAAACTCAAAGCCGAAGTAGGGTAAAAGAGAAATGCCCGTCGTGCCTGCGTAGATGGGGAAGTCGAAGAAAAATCCTTGCGTCACGTGATAGCCGATGCCGCCGATGAGAGTTCCGTCGGGTCCGTAGATCAGGCTGTAGCCTGCGGCTAGTCCGCCTTCCCAGAAGAAATCGCCTTTCGACCGCCACAGATAGCCGGCGTGCACTTGTCCCGCTACCAAACTGATTCCGGGCGCGTTGAGATTCGCGAACCAGGTGTTGTCTTCGCTTGTCAGATTGTATTGCACGCGCAGCCCGATGCCCCAGGTATTGGCGTCGCTTGCGTTGTCGTACGTTGTTGAGTTGGCGCCGGCGTAGATTTCCAGCTCGCCGGCTTGGGCTGTGGCTGTGGTCATCGTCAGTGTCGTTAAGAGAAGTAATGCGAGTCTCATCTAGAACTCCACCCTGGCTGTGAAGAGGGGGAGGAGGTCGATGATCCATCGTTTTTCCAGCGCGCCGTTGGTGATGCGTTTGCCTGAAAGGTCGATGGCTACGCCGAGGTGGGGGCTTAAATGCATTCCGTAGGCTATTGTGGCGGCGAAGCCTTTGCCCGTTTCGGTTGGGGTGCCTTTTTGGGAGAAGGTTCGTTGGAAGTATCCGGCTTGGATTTCTGCGTAGTTGTCGTGGCCTATTCTTAGGGCGGCGCCTTCTGTTGTGTCGGTTACTTGGGGGGTTATGCCTTCGTAGCTGGCGTAGGGGCCTAGTTGGATGGTGTCGGTGCCGGTTAAGAGGGTTAGGTCGGCGCGGAGGACTGATACTGGGCCTTGTCTGTATAAGAACGTTGGGAGGAAGGCGGATTGGAGTTCGAGCGCTTGGGTTGTGCTAGCCGCGATGGCGATTGTGATGGCCGTTATGAGGGTGAGGAATGGGCTTCGCATTATAGGAAATTGTTTGTTGTTGGTTGGGGGAAGTCAATGCTCTCCGCCAGTATTCCGTCCGCTAATATCTCAAGATGCCCTTGGCCCGCAAATGGAGAAATAATGCCTTGGCGCCGAGTGCGCCTGATACAAATGGCCAGGACGCCGAGATTACAAGAGCCATTAATGCCAAAGCGACGCCGGGAACAGAGCGAAACTTCAAGATGGAAGTAAGCGTGAATCCCGAGTTTACGACTTGCATGAGGTAAATGAGCAAAATGAGTAATAGTGTTGCTGCCGGAACTGGCATAACACTAAACAACGTGTTCACGATAGCCTCTCGCACTGAATTTGACTGAAGCAATAACAAAAGCCAAGTCCTAAGCCAAACAACGCTAAGTTGTCGCCAAGGCCACCTGGATATTTGTGATCCAATAAAACTCCGCCAAGTTGAAAGACAACGGAAGCGATGCGCAACCCGACCTTGGTTTTTGATCTATAGGAGTTGTAGCGGTCGGTCAATTCTCTGAAGCCCATTAATATCTAGAGTATCATATTGATTGAGTTTACTTAATTGCAATCAAGGGAATCTCTAATTGGGACACCGTTTTTGGCCAGAGAACTAACATTACGACGCCAGGCGCTTGGCACTTCTCGGTTTTTTTCCACTAAGTCGTTAAACGAATTATGTGAGCTCTTTCTGTTTTGCATTTAACTATGGCCCACGAGGCCAAACGATCGCTCCACAATTCGAATCGTAATGTTAGACCTTGGAATTTATCGTAATGAGAATGAAAATTTTGGACTGAATTTATTTACCAGTTCTTAACCAAGCGTTTAAACAAACAAAAATGCTACGAATGACCATAAATGATATTTTTATGGGATGCGATGCTCTTCCTAAAGTCCAATCTCGGAATCTCCGAAAATCTTACCAGATAATCTAAACTAAATTGTTAGAAGGTGAGACTCGAATGGCAAACGACGAGGTCCCAAGCGATTTGATCGCACATTCTCCGGCGCCCTCTCAACCTCAAATCCTAAGAAAGCCTGAGGAAATCCTTGTTGATCTACTAGCGCCTACCGGTGTTGTCTCGACAATGAAGCTTAAGGTTAAATTGCGCGAGGCGGGCCATGAGAATGCAAACGCGATATGTGATCAGCTAAGTCGGCAAAATAACCAATGGAAAAAGCATGATAAGAGTTTTTATACGCCTCAACGCCTCGAGACTCTGTTGAAGGAAGAAAGTGAAGAAAAATCAGAGGTAAAGGAAGCTTTGTCGGCCAACGCAGATTTGCCCGAAGAAGACGATTTAGAAGAACGTGTTGCTTTGAAGGCCAAGCACAAAAGAAAGGCAGAGGAGCGACGACTCTGCGAGAACTATATCCATCCCTTTCTGACCGAGCTTTACGAGACCGAGCATAAACCGCACGAGACCGAATGTGCATTCGTAGTTCAGGATCAGAGACCTTCTTCGAGCCTTCGAAACGTGGACCTTGTGGCCGTTCAATGGCGGACTCCCGAATTCGTTGAGCTAATAACTGTTGAGGCAAAGCTTTCCTTCTCCGCTCAGCTGGTTCAGCAGGCGGCTAACTATATTCGCTTTTCTCACAGAGTTTGGATTGCGGTCGTAGTTAATGCTGGGACTGATGTTGGGGAAATTGCTCAAAGTCTTTATGATAAAGATCCTCTGCTCTTTGAGTACGTGGTCTCGCTGGGGCTCGGTATAATTGCCTGCCAAAAGGCTAAGGGAGGATCATTCAACTGCTACGCAGTTCAGTGGCCCAAAAAGCAAAGCCCGGATGAATTCGAGAAGGCGAGCTTCATTGAGGACTACCGTGAGACCTTTGAGGAAGCTGGTCTGCTGGAGAAGAGAAAAAGGAACGTGCGGGTCGTTTAGCTGCAAAAGTCAGGTTTGTGGCCACCCATAGGTCTTGAACCGTTGTGGCGACTATAAGATCGCGGGCTTGCAATCCGATAAGTAATTTATGGAAAAAATAGCATGAGTCGGAAACGTAAGATTACGACTATTGGGTGTTTCTCAATTTTGATTTTCGTTCTATCGGCGTGCAATAAGAATTGCCCATCGGATCAAACGCGCAATGGTTCCTGGCCACACCAAACCTGTGTATCGGGTGGTTCTGGATCCGTTAGTTCGTCATGGACAAGGACTAAGCAACTTGGGTCTCCTTCCAAATCCACACAAGCAAACGCAGTCGCAACTGACGCCTTGAGTGTCGGAATTTTCGCGAACGATTGAGCGACTGTGACGAACGTTATGAAGAAGGAGCTAGCGACGACGCCTGCGGCGTAGATAATTCGCCAGGGGCCTTTGTAGTGGAAAATAAATCTTGCGGTGAGGAGTAAGAGAAATACCACTGTGGAGAGGATCCCGGCTATGACCGGTGGTGTGATAGTCGCGAGGGGAGTAGGAAGCCGGTGAGTGTTGCGAGCGCACCGGTGATTAGGAATAGCTCGGTGGCTAATTGGGGTTTGTAGGGGTTTGTTTTTTTAGGTCTTGTGTTGCTACGAAGCCTAGGGACATGAAGCTTAGGGCTATGTGGAGTAGGAGGGGGGTTGGGGTGGTCATTGGGGGCGTATTCTGGTTATGGAGGTTACTTGTTTAATGGCTTGGTATCGAGATGCCCATTTATTGGGCAAAAATCCGATTTTCGGTCCGCTGTGCATCTCTGCGCCGCAAAAAACCCTTCTGCTGGCTCGCAATAACATTGCACTGGGATTCGATCTAAATACAATTTACCGTTAATCAACACTACTCGAGCTATCACAGGAACTTACGACATGATTCAAGGAAATCGACCCATAGGAATTGACCTATTTTGCGGTGCCGGCGGAATGAGCTTGGGCTTTGAACAAGCGGGTTTCGACATCGTTGCATCGGTGGACGTAGACCCCATCCATTGCGCGACCCACGAATTCAATTTTCCGAATTGTAAGTCGATTTGCGCGAGCGTCGTCGATCTTACGGGAAAACGAATTCGTTCGGATGCAAGTATTGGAACTCGAGACGTCGATGTCGTATTCGGAGGCGCACCTTGCCAAGGATTTTCGATGATCGGCAAACGTGCGATCGACGATCCTCGCAATCAGTTGGTTTTTCATTTCGTTCGGTTAATTAAGGAAATTCGCCCGAAATTTTTCGTATTTGAAAACGTTAAAGGTCTGACGCTCGGAAATCATCGCAAACTGCTGGACGAGATGCTGGATGAGTTGGAAGGCGTGGGGTACAAAGTTCAACGCGACTACAAAGTCTTGAATGCGGCTAACTTCGGAGTTCCTCAGGATCGCCAGAGACTATTTTTGATCGGATCGAGGAGGGGGATTGCGCTCCCCGAATATCCGTCTGCACAAACTGCCTACCATAAACGGGCAAAGGGGGGCCAGTTATCTCTCGGGCTCCCGAACGTACCTACGGTTTGGGAAGCCATCGGAGATATTCCGGACGCCGACAAATTTAAGACGCTATTGGATATTGACGAAGTTAAGGTCAAAATGGGTAAGCCGTCCGTGTATGCGGCAAAACTTCGTGGCGACGTCAAAGATCCTCACGATTTTTCCCATCCTCGAGATTTCGATTCCGAAGTCATTACCTCCAGTATGAGGACCGTTCATACCGACGAATCGATCGGTCGATTTTCAAAAACGACGCCAGGAAAGTCGGAGCCGATCAGTCGATTTTTGCGACTCAATCCGCAGGGCGTTTCCAATACGATTCGCGCGGGCACGGACAGTCAACGTGGTGCGCATACTTCTCCCCGGCCAATTCACCCGAAGTACTCCCGCGTGATTACCGTTCGCGAGGCTGCGCGTTTGCATAGCTATCCCGATTGGTTTCGATTCCACCGGACCAAATGGCATGGATTTCGTCAGGTTGGAAATTCCGTTCCGCCCCTGTTGGCTCGCGCGGTCGCCAGCAAGTTGATTCAAGCGTTGGATATCAATCCTAAGGCGCCCTCTCGTGCGTTGCCCGAGGGCGATCTTCATTTGTTGGGAATGAATATGTCGGAAGCGGCGGAATACTACGGCGTTCCTTCCACCGTTATTCCACAACGGACTCGTAAGCCCGACAAAAGAAGAGCCCCATCCGTCGAGGTCGAGGGATAAGGCGAAATTTCGCCGCAAGACTATGAGCGGTTGCTTCAGCCTGAGACTTTATCTGCCGAAGAGAATGTCTGGAGCAGCGTCGAATGGCCGGGAAAAAACAGGGCGTTTACAAACGAGTCATCGTCGAGATTTTTCAGTCTCGTTATAAAAAGGGCGACATCGAGGTTGCCTTTGGGCGAGATGAATTAACCTCGGCAGCTCAGAAGCTACAATTGAAAGTCCCGAAGAATCTTGGCGACATGCCTTATAGTTTTCGATTTCGAGATAACTTTCCTTCTGAGATTTCAGAAACGGCGCCAAAAGGCAAAACGTGGACTATCGAGTTGGACGGGAAGGCGAGATATAAGTTTTCGCTTTGGGACAACTCAATTGCGCGACTGATTCCGCGAAAGGATATGCAAGTAATAAAAATTCCGGACTCAACGCCGGAAATCGTCGCGTGCCATCGTTTTTCCGACGAGCAGGCGCTGCTTGCCATCCTTCGATACAACCGATTGATAGATATTTTTTTGGGAATTACAGCTCATTCACTTCAGAACCATCTCCGAACAACGGTTGTCGCACTCAATTCCAGCCAAATTGAAATAGACGAAATTTACATTGGAGTCGACAGTGAAGGTAAGCGCTACATTGTTCCCGTTCAGGCAAAAGGTGGTACCGATCAACTCGCCGGCCCTCAGATAAAGCAGGATCTGCTTTGGGCGGCCGAGAGATTTCCTGAAATGCAATGCCACGCTGTATGCGCTCAATTTATCGACGGCGGGGTAATAGCCCTTTTCAAATTGGATCAAACGGGCGGTCGATTGACGGTCTTGGATGAGAAGCACTATAGTCTTGACCGCGAGGTAGGTAAGGTAAAACCTGCAGGAAAGGTAAAGACCCCGCGCAAACTAAGGAATGGCTGATTTCCTATCGAAAAAAGAGCGAAGCGCTCTCATGTCTCGCATTAGGTCGAAAAATACGACTATCGAAAAGATAATGTTCAGAGAAATCCGCGCTGCCGGCCTTTATTTCCGGAGAAACGATAGCCGCCTTCCTGGATCTCCCGACCTGGTGTTTCCTCGGTACAGGGTCGTGGTATTCTTGGATGGCGGATTTTGGCACGGGTATCGATATCCAGTTTGGGGAAGGAAACTTGAACCGTTTTGGAGAAAGAAGATCGAGACTAATGTTGCCCGCGACAAGCGAAATCGCCGAAAATTGCGAACGCTTGGATGGAGAGTAGTTCGAATATGGCAGCATGAGATTCAAAGCGATCCGCAATTGGCGGCCTTGAAAATTCTTGATGCATGCGAGGGGAGTAGGGAGTTTTAAGGAATCACCTTATTGAAATACGGAAGAAGTCTATGGAATTCGCCATAATTGGCGAGCTCTCTTTTCGTGGACTCGATGTCGCCAGTGACCAAGTACTTCAGTTTCGAGTAAAGAAGTTTTCCCGCTCCTTTACCACGGGCCGGTAAATGCGGTTGGAGATGAAGCCTCTCTTTTGTGCTGAATGAGGGAATATCAATCGAGCGTAGTATCTTCCAATCCAAGTTGGCCAGGGGCCATTTTGAGAACTCTTTCCGAATTGTTTTTTTTCGGACCTTTTTACAGAGAACACCAGCGAGAGTGGACATGCGAACGCCATCCCTGTAGTAAAATGACGAAATCGGCTGGAAGTATAGAGGAGACTCCGTGGGAATTGCTCTATCGGCTGCCACGTGGAGCATATCTTGTAATAGTTCGGCAAATTTATCGGGATCGTGAGGCGGGATTACGGACGGATTTTGAAGATAGCTTCCAAAAGTGGATCGAAAAATATCCGGACCATTAATACGTCCGTTGGTTTCAAGCTCATTTGTAGTTCCTCCACCAAAGTATGACACGAGGCTGCCGGAGATTACTGCGGGCCCTCCTGGCCTTTGCCCTTCGGGCTCGCTCGGCGGGTACGCCGAGTCTCGAGTCAAAATAGCATCCTGCTATTTTGATCGAACTCGTGTCGATTCCACAAGTTTGATTTACGATTTCTTAACCCTGCATTCTAAACTAGACTCGATAACGCTAAGCATTTTCAGGAGAATAGTTCAGGTTCGTTGTTCGGAGCCTTATCAACCGCTAAACTAAAAACGTGCGAATATTTCAGGCTCTTTTATCATGGGGGGGATTATGAAATTTCGACGCTATCTCGTTATCAACCGAACCTGCACAAGAAACCTCGGTCTCAATATTCACCATCTCATGAAGGAGAATTTGGCGCATCTAATGAATCCAGAGAACGTCCACAGCTATGAGCACGGGCTAAAGGTCGAATACAAAGATGTCGATCAAAATGTTAGGCAGATGGAAATGACGTCGCACGAAGCTAAGGGTGAGTTGATGGTTGCCGCAATTAAAAGTGGCGACTTTCCCAGCGCTGTCAATTTTCTGGACACACTTTCTAAAAGTGTGAGTGACCAGATTGCAAAATCAATGTTTGCAAAGATTGAAGAGATAACACAGGAGACGGGTAATGTGGTGAACAATAATGGGCAACCACTTTCTGGTGACACGATAATTAAGGGCCTTGAAATGACAGGAGTACATATCACAAAGGACGGGAAAGTTTCAGTGCCCCAATTAGTTACAGGGCCGGAGCTGGCGGGTAAGGCCGCAGAGATTCAAAACGATCCCGAGTTTCAAAAGAAGCTTCAGGAGGTTTTCGAGAGGAAGCTTCAGGAGGCTTTGAAGGAGGAGCAGAATCGAAAGTCCAAATTTCCAGCCGTGGAGAAGAAAAAATGAAATGCAGTATCGTGATAGGTTCGTCGGAGTACCTGGACAGGGATTGCTTAGATGACTTGCCGGCTGCAAAAAATGATGCTGAGTCATTGCACGCTCTTTTTATCGATCCAGAGATAGGCGCTTATTCTCCAGAAAGGAGTCACAAGCTAATCTCGCCGACGTTGCCGGAGGTTAAGAGTGCGATGGCAGCGATTGTTAACTCAAAGGGCCCTGATGATTCTATTTTTTCATTCACTTTTTCTGGGCATGGCGCGATAAAAAATGACTCTCTTTACTTATGTTTGAAAGACACAAAGGGTAACTTACTCAGCACGACAGCACTTCCCATGCACGAGGTTTTGGCGTTTGCCCTGGAGGCGGGCTTTGCCGAAGTCAATCTGGTAATTGACGCCTGTCAGGCGGGCGGATCGATATCTGATCTGTCAAAATTGGCTAATATAAATAATTTCGGATTGTATCAGTCACCCTCAGTGGGGATTCTGGCGGGCTGTTATGCCGATCAGGCCGCAGCCGAAGGTAAGAAATACGGCGTCCTAAGTGAGCAAGTGATTAAGTGTCTTAAGGGTGAACTTTTGGTAAGTCGCCTTCGGCCCCACCTGTCTTTGTCTGAGGTCGCCGCTGCAATTTCGCAATTGAATGTCTTCGATGTCGATCAAAAGCCAGTATTTCACGGTGCCAGCTTGGCCGGCCCCGGGCAGTTTTCAAAAAATTTGAAGTTCCCAGGAGTGATTCCGGAAAATCCAGTAGATCTGAGGAGTTTGCATGAGGCATCGAAGAGTATCTTTTCCAAGAATCCCGCAATGCAGAAACGATATCTTAAAATTGTTTCTTCTCTTGAGGAACTTGACCCTTATGATCTAAATAATTTTTTGAGTAAGATTAGCTCAGTGGTCACGAGTAAGCAGTTCGAGGAAATTGCGATAGGTATATTCCTCAACCTTAAGCTTCATGCACAAGATCTGGAAGACAAGTCGGTCATGCTGGACGTCGCAAGTCTGTTTCATGGATTTGCGCTGAGTATTTGCGATGCCACAGTCAGGGCGAGTTATCAGGAATACTTTGTTCTTGAGCTCAAAAATGCGTACGACCTTTGTCTAACCGAGATACAACAGGAACTTTTAGCGACTCATCCATTTAGCTATTCTGAGGATGGAATTGCCGGATTCGTTCTCTACCCTAAGCGTGTGACAGAGGCGGCTGCGCTTTTATCTCAGTATGCGATCTATTTTCCGTCAGGTGATCGGATTAAAGAAGTACCGATCATTGCGGTAGATTTGTTTTCAACGTGTCGCTCAGGATTTCGGATCGTCGACGACGAGCAATCTCAAAATTTTGTCTCGCTGATTTCCGCATATAAGTTGGGCAGGTGTCCATTTGGAGGGAGTTTGGCGGAGATCTTCAGTGATCTCTATTTTGATCTTCAAAAGAGTGATTGTCAGATTCTGAATATCAGAAAGGATGATGACGATGTCTACCGGTATCTCTTGTTTCGGGGGGCGCCCGATAGAATTAAACCTCCACTTGAGGTTCTCTCGAGGCCGAGTATTTCTCTCTTGGTCGTTCTTTTGGGTCTTTCCATTCTGAGCAAGAGCTCCGAGATCGATGGGAGCATTGAAAACTTCGATCATATTGGATCACGGATTTTTGTCCCCACCACATACATGGAGTTCTACCTGCCAACTATTCAGGCCGGGCTAAACCATGAAATTGGGATTGGACGAGACGTGTTTACATCGACAGATGTGGCATCTGTCCGCGATTCCCATATTCTACCAACTGTTATCAAGGCTAAGGATGGCCTTACTGACGCTGATCTTCTTTCTTGTCTGTCCAATTCGACTGCATATAAAGATCGACAGTCGTTGGTCCATTGGGTTTGACCTGCAATCGCGACCTACGAGATTGCTGCGGCCCCTCCGTGGGCCTTGCCCTTCGGGCTCGCTCGGCGAGTACGCCGAGTCTCGCTGAAAAATCGCATCGTGCGATTTTTCTCGAACTCGTGGGACGTTCAAATTCAAATATCGTTGGAGTCATAAAGTGGAAATAAAAAAAGGCCGCTTTCAGCGACCTTTTTTTATTTCCAGATTGTGGCGTCCCCTACGAGATTCGAACTCGTGTCTACTCCGTGAAAGGGAGTTGTCCTAGGCCTCTAGACGAAGGGGACTTTGAAAATGGTGGCTCGCGATGGACTTGAACCATCGACCCCTTCATTAAAAGTGAAGTGCTCTACCGACTGAGCTAGCGAACCACTTTGTGCCTGGCACGAGGGGTGTTTTTCTTATTTTGAACTGGGTTAGTCAACCCTCTTTTGGCTAAATCCCTTAACTAAATAGGGGTTTAATCCATAGCGTCTGATCTCGGCCGGGGCCGATCGAAACTACGTCTATTGGTACTGCTACTGAGGCGCCTATGAATTGGATGTAGTCTTGGGCGGCTCTTGGCAAGTCCTTCAGACTGCGGGCTGTGGTTAGGTCTTCTTTCCATCCCGCTAGGGTCTCGGTGATCGGCTTGCACTTGGCTAACTCCCCGGGACTTGTGGGGTATTCCGTTATCTTCTGGCCGTCTAATTCGTAGGCTGTGCAGATTTCGATTTTGTCGAAACCGCTTAGTACGTCCAATTTCATCAATGCCAAAGTGGTGATTCCGTTCAATCTGATGGCGTATCTTAGGGCTACTAAATCTAGCCAGCCGCAGCGTCTTGACCTTCCGGTTGTGCTGCCGAATTCGGCACCGATTTGGCGGATGCGTTCACCCGTCTCATTGTCGCATTCCGTGGGGAAGGGGCCTGCACCTACCCTTGTGGTGTAGGCTTTCGTGATTCCCATGACGTCTGTGATCATGCCGGGGCCGATTCCGGCGCCGGTCATTGCGCTTCCACTCAACGTGCTACTGCTTGTGACGAACGGGTAGGTGCCGTGCAGAAGATCCAGTAGTACGCCTTGGGCGCCTTCGAATAAGACTTTTTTGCTGGTCTTCAGAGCCTTGTAAATGACCAAGCTCGTGTCGCGATTGCGGTATGGAGCTAGTTCTTCCGTGCACTTTGCGATCATCTTCATCATGTCGTCGATATTGACTGGCTTTTCGTTATAGAACTTTTCCAGCAGGAAGTTTTTTTCCTTTAATGCGCTTTCGATTTTTGTCTTCAGCGTGTCCTTGTTGAACAAATCGCCGAAGAGAATGGCTTTGCGGCTGGCTCTTTCTTCGTACGCGGGGCCGATGCCTTTGCCCGTGGTGCCGATCTTTTCTAAGCCGGCGCTGCGTTCGCGGGCTTGGTCTAATTGCCTGTGGTAGGGAAGAATCAAAGTCGCGTTGTCGCTGATCTGCAGCTGTGAGTTTTCTTTGAGTAAGCCGTTGGCTTTGAGCGCGCGGATCTCTTCCGCTAGCTTTTCAATATCCAAAACCACGCCGGCGCCGATGATGCAGACGGTGTGCGGGTGGAGGATGCCTGACGGAATGAGATGGAGGACTGTTTTTTTGCCGTCGACCACCAGCGTGTGGCCGGCGTTGGCGCCGCCTTGGTATCTCACGACGTAGTCGGCTTTACTCGAGAAGACGTCTACTACTTTGCCTTTGCCTTCGTCGCCCCACTGACTTCCGACTACAATGATTCCTGGCATGCGAATTCCTCCGGCAAGAATAAATCACACCGGGGCTGAGATCTCAAGTCTTGTCAAACCAAGGGACAGGCAACGGGAGCGTATTGGCGACCGCCTTGCCTTTAGCGAACTTAATCGCCTCTCCAACCGCTTCCAAGCTCGCCTTTTCCCAGGCGCTGTCGGTGTAGGCTCCAATGTGGGGTGTCATCAATAGCTTAGGATGCGTGAGTACGCGATGCCCTTTGGGCGGAGGCTCTCGCTCGATCACGTCGCATGCTGCGGCCTTGATCGTGCCTTCATCGAGAGCGGTGAGGAGCGCGTTTTCGTCAACGACCGGCCCGCGGCAGGTGTTGATCAAAACGGCTTCGCCCTGCATTTCGTTGAAGGTCGGCTGGTTGAGCAAGTGCCTTGTCTCTTTGGTGAGCGGGACGTGCAGCGAAACGTAATCGTTCGCTTTCAGCGTTTCGATCAAGCTCAAACGCTCGACGTTCATGGTTTTAAAAACGCTCTCGTCGACGTACGGATCGAACGCGCTCACGCGCATGCCGAAGGCTTGCGCCAACGCCGTGACCCGGCGGCCGATGCGTCCGAGGCCGATGATGCCGAGGTCCCGCCCTTCAAGGCCCGCGGGGCGGGGAAGTCCTTCGCGCCAGCGGTTTTCGCGCACGTTTTTGCGCGCCTGAATGATGTCGCGTTCAACCGCGAGAATTAAAGTCATCGTGAGTTCCGCAGCCGACGCCGCATTGGCTTCGGGCGTGTGCGCGGCTTGGATTCCGCGCTTTTGGCACTCGCGCCAATCGATGTGATCGAAGCCGCTCGTCGCGGTGACGACGAGTTTCAAATTCGGTAGGCGGTCGAGCAAATGCGCATCGACGTTCGTGCGCGAGCGGATCAGCAAAATATCCGCCTGTGCGAGCTCGGTTACAACTTTCAGCCCGCGCTCCGCCTGAAGTTTAGCCATTGCCGAAGCGGCATAACTTTCTAATACGACAACGTTCATGAAAAGAGCGGCTCTGCCTGTTTCAGCATCCGCTCGAGATCGGCTTTCACCGACGGGGAATTCGTCACCTCACACAAAGCTTCAAAGAGCGCGACCATATCTTCGTTGCGCACATCGCCCATGTGGCCGACGCGCAAAATTTTGCCCTTGAGCTGATCTTGTCCGCCCATGACGGTGATATTGCGCTCTTTCTCAAGCCAGTCGCGGATTTTGGCGCTATCAGTGGGCGTCACCAAAGCCGTCACGCTCGGAGAAGGGGCCTTCGAATACGCTTTCAAACCGATCTTGTCGCCGCAAGCCACGGTGGCGTGAGAGAGCGCGGCACAGCGCTTATATAAATGCTCGAGACCTTTATTATGGATTTGCTCCAAAACCACGCCGAGGCCCTGAATCAAGGGAGTGGGAATCGAGAATTGCGAATCGCCTTTGGCATTGGCCTTTTTCTCGGCGGCGAGATCAAAGTAAAACTTATGCGCCTTTGACAGCGCTTGCGCGGCCCAAGCGCGTTTCGACAGCGCGATAAAACTGAGGCCCGTCGGAATCATAAACGCTTTTTGCGAGCCCGCGACCATGACGTCGATGTCCCACTGATCCATCGGCAGCGGCATGCAGCCAACGCCGGTAATCGCATCCACCGCGAACAGCGCGGCAGGCGCGTGCTGGCGGACATCGGCGGCCATTTCGCGCACCGGATGAACCGTGGCGGTCGAGGTCTCGCACACTTGCGTAAAAACGACTTTCACGTTTTTATGGGCCTTCAATTTTTCAACAAATGCATCGACCGGGGCGGCCTGGCCCCATTCGAGAGCCCAGCGATGGGTTTTCACGCCCGTGCGCTCGCAAATTTCCGCCCAGCGCTCGCCGAATTTTCCCGAAACGACGACTAAAGCTTCATCTCCCGGAGACAAAGTGTTGACGACCGCCGCTTCCATCGCGGCCGAACCGGTGCCGGTGATAATTTGCACCGGTTGCTCGGTTTGGAAAACTTCACTTAAGCGTTTCCACACCTGATCCAGGATCGCCATGAATTGAGGCGTGCGGTGATGCAATACCTTTTCACTCATAGCGCGCAAAACTGCCGGAGGAACAGGCACTGGGCCCGGGGCCAACAAGCGATAAGGACGTTCTGTAGTCATCGTCGCCATCATAAGCCCTTGACCCGTATGCAGCAATTGATTAGCGTTTGCGGGTGCACAGAGTCTTGTTTTTCTTCCTCATTTTGGGCTTTTTGAACAGCTGCGCGTATCGCTTTGGCTTGACCGAGCGCCAGTTGCCCGGCGGCTATACGCAAGTGGCGGTTCCGATGTTCAAGAACAGGTCTCAAGAGGTCGGTATTGAACCTTTGTTTACCAATTCGATGATTACGCATATGGAGCGCAGCCAAGCGGCGCACGTTGTGGATAAAGATGTGGCTCCCGTGGTTTTGGAGGGCACCATCGACAGTGTCGTTACCACTCAGGGCGCTATTAAAGATTCCGGAAACTTGCTGACTTTGCCCTCGGATTCAGTCCTCGTGACCGACTACCGCCTGCGGGTCAACGCGACTCTCAATCTCCGCCGCAAGTCGGACGACAAAGTGATTTGGACCGGATCTTTCACGACAGAGAAAGTGTATCAGGCGCCGCAGATCGGTACAGCGGTGGTGAATTCGGCGGACGCCACGTACAACCAATCGGCGCGGATGCAAACACTCGGGCTTCTGGCCGAGGAGATGATGACCGAAGCGCATGACCGCATAACCGAGAACTACTAAGAGAAAACAACGTGATCCTCGACTTAAGAAAACTACAACAGAGATTGGAAGGCAAAGAGCCGGCGCCCGTCTATTTGCTGATGGGCGAAGAGACTTTCCTGGTGCAAGAAGCTCTGGCC